>ENA-OUNI01000504-OUNI01000504.1-human-gut-metagenome-genome-assembly--contig:-NODE-504-length-18104-cov-2.248929_pt1 | contig 18104 bp, 18 predicted proteins | sample MGYA00242499_ERZ504580 | MGnify/ENA primary metagenome ERZ504580 (study PRJEB26092, sample SAMD00036315) | human gut metagenome | host: Homo sapiens | study: EMG produced TPA metagenomics assembly of... | reverse complement strand
CCTTCGTGTGCTGTTTGCAGAGGTACATGGCTATCTGGCGGGCCTGTGCTACTTCACGCGTGCGTTTGGTCGAATCGAAAACCGCCTGGTCTATCTTCAGGTGGTCGCACACGATATTACGGATGTGTTCTATCGTTATCTCCTTTTGGTTGAATTTGACATACACTTTCAAAATTTCTTTGGCCAGCGTGATGGTTATCTTCCTGCCGAGGAATGTCGCGTTGGCGACCAGTGAAGAGAGGGCACCCTCTATCTCCCGGATATTGGCATTGATATTCTCGGCGAAAAAATGGATGACTTCATCCGGAATATCCGCATTGAGCCGGGCCGCCTTGTGTTTGATGATTTTGACCTTGGTGTCGAAATCGGGCGGCAGCAACTCTGCAGCCAGCCCCCAGCGGAAGCGGGTGAGTAGCCGGTCGTTGATGTCTTTCAACTCGACCGGCCGTTTATCCGATGTAAGGATAAGCTGCTTGCCGGATAGCTGCAGGTGGTTGAAAATGTTGAAAAAGGCGTTCTGCGTACTCTCCTTGTTGCCGGAGAGCTCCTGTATGTCGTCGATTATCAGCACGTCTATCATCTGGTAGAAGTGGATGAAATCGTTCACCTCCTTGTTCAGAACGGCCGATGTGTATTGTGCCTGGAATTTGTTCATGGAGACGTAGAGCACCTGCAGATTCGGGTGGCGCTGTTTTATCTCCATTCCTATCGCTTGGGCTACATGCGTTTTACCTAACCCGGAGTCGCCGAATACGTACAGCGGATTGTAGGCCGTACTGCCCGGATTGACCGCTATGGACATTCCCGCCGAACGGGCTAGCCGGTTGCAGTCGCCTTCGATGAATGTATCGAACGTGTAGTTGGGGTTGAGCTGCGAGTCGATGACTATCCTCTTTATACCCGGTATGACGAACGGATTTTTTATATTTGCCGTATCGGTCTGTTCCACATATTTTGAAATCGGCGTAGTATTTGCTTCCTGCGGATAGGCGGCCGGTTGCTGTGTGTGATGTTCGTGGTTGGGTATCGAATAGCGGAGTTTGGTCTTCTGTCCGAAAGTCTGGTAGATTATCGGGCGGAGGAACGGGATGTAGTGTTTCTCTATGTGATAGACGTACGCTTCGTTGGGTACCCGCAACTGCAGCGTGGTGCCGTCGAAGTTGACCGGCACGATGGGCTTGAACCACTTGATGAACTCCTCCTGGGAGGTCTTCTCCCGGATACGGGACAAGCAGTTCTGCCACATATCGCTGTATGTCGGATTGTTGATAACCATAAGTGCGGGGTGGTTTTTCCGAGTACAAAAGTGTGTTATAAAAATGTTTAAAAAAACCGTACCCCATGTTGCGTTTTCAGATTTAATTTTTATAGAAAAATGGGGGTTCTCGGAGGGGGCGGATTTAAAGGTTTGATAGCGAGAAATTCTAAAAAAACGCCTAATTTTGTATATAGAAAATATCATTGAGCGGCATACGAATCATAAATAAAATCAATGACGATTATGGGTATGAAAGCAGACGAACAAGTGCTGCTGCGGGCCGAAAAATGGCTTGCAGGGGATTTTGACGAAGCGACTAAAAGGCAGGTCAAGCATCTGATTGACAATAATCAAAAGGAGCTTACCGAAAGTTTCTACAGAGATTTAGAATTTGGTACAGGAGGTCTGCGCGGCATCATGGGTGTGGGAACGAACCGGATGAATGTCTACACGGTAGGCATGGCCACGCAGGGGCTTGCCAATTACCTCGCCAAGACATTTGCCGGAGAGGAGATAAAGGTGGCTGTCAGTCACGACTGTCGCAACCACAGCCGCGAGTTCGCCGAACGCGTGGCCGACATCTTCGCATCGAATGGTTTCAGGGTATTCCTGTTCGACTCGCTCCGTCCTACTCCGGAGCTCAGCTTCGCTATCCGGGAGCTCGGCTGCAAAAGCGGCGTGATGGTGACCGCGTCGCACAATCCCCGCGAATACAACGGTTATAAGGCTTACTGGACGGACGGTTCGCAGGTGGTCGCGCCTCACGACCGGAATATTATTGCCGAGGTCGCGGCGATTACCGACATCGATCGGATAAAATCCGGCCTGCATCCGGAGAACATTACCATATTGGACGAGGCTTTCGACCGGGTGTATCTCCAGCGCATCAAATCGCTCTCTCTGTCGCCGGAGGCGGTGGCCGCCAACCGGGATATGAAGATAGTCTATACACCCATTCACGGATGTGGTTACAGGCTGGTGCCTCAAGCACTGCGTGAGTTCGGCTTTACCGACGTGAGTACCGTCGCGGAGCAGATGGTGATTGACGGCAACTTCCCGACGGTGGAATCTCCCAACCCGGAGAGCGTACGACGATGCGTATGGCCATCGAACAAGGGATGCGGGAGAGGGCCGATATCGTTCTCGCCACCGACCCCGATGCCGACCGCATCGGTATCGCGGTACCGGACGAGGAAGGAAATTACGTATTGCTGAACGGCAATCAGACCTGCGTCCTGCTTACCTATTATATTTGCCGCCGCTGGAGCGAGACGGGAAGACTCGACGGACACCAGTTCGTCGTGAAGACCATCGTGACCTCCGAGATGGTTGCCGAAGTGGCCCGAAGTTTCGGGGTGAAAGTATTCGACTGCCTGACCGGGTTCAAGTATATTGCAGGCATCATCCGTCGGCAGGAGCCGCTCGGAGAGAAGTATATCGGCGGCGGCGAGGAGAGCTTCGGTACCTGCCTGAGGATTTCGTGCGGGACAAGGACGGCGTCAGCTCGTGTGCGCTGGCTGCGGAGGCTGCGGCCTGGGCCAAGAGTATCGGAACGACGCTTTATCAGTTAATTAAGGAGCTTTATGTAAAATATGGCTTCTATAAAGAAGGGTTGGTGTCGATAGTGCGCAAGGGCCAGGAGGGCCAGGAGGAGATACATCGTATGATGGTCGATTGGCGTACTGCGCCGCCTAAGGTCATCGCCGGTTCTTCCGTCGCAGTCATCAGAGATTATCTGACAGGAGAGAGTCGCGACCTGACGACAGGCAAGGTAACCCCGATTGATATGGAAAAGAGCGACGTCCTGCAATTTATTACGGCCGACCGAAGCATGGTCTCCGTGCGTCCTTCCGGGACGGAACCCAAGATAAAGTATTATTTCAGCGTTCGGGAACCGCTCGATGCCATCGACCGGTATGATGCCGTCGGCAGCGAACTCGATGCGAAGCTCGAAAGGATAAAGAAAGACCTCGGTTGGAATAGGGAAAAGTTCGGTTTGATGGATGCGGCAGGGGAAAAGGAGGAGTTTCTTTTCCCCTGCCGGCATTTTCGGAAGCATATTTTCCGGTATAAGGGGTTTGCTTTACGGAAGATGGGATGGTGTGTCGCTGTCGAGAAAAATCTCCTCCGGATAACGGACGGCGGTCAGGAAAAGTCCCTGTGCCGGGGCGGAGGAGCCCGCCCGCGAAAGGTCACGGGCGGCGATGATGCTGCGGAATTCGTCCGGCGTCATTTTGCCCCGGCCTACTCCCACCAGTGTGCCCGTAATGGCCCTGACCATATTGCGCAGGAAGCGGTTGGCGCGGATGGTGAAGATGAGTTCCGTTCCCTCCTGCCTCCATCGGGCATATGTGACTTTGCAGATGTTGGTCTTGTTGGCGGAGTTGAGTTTGGCGAAGGTCGTGAAGTCGTCGAATGCGAGCAGATGCGCGGCGGCTTCGTTCATGCGGCGGTGTCCAGAGCGCCGCGATACTGCCACGATGTTTCGCGGCTGAAGGGGTCTTTCTCGCTGCGCATGTAATAGGTATATTCCCGTTCGGCGGCATCGAAACGGGCATGCGCATCGTCCCGGACGCGGCGGATGCGGTGGACGGCGATGTCGTTCGGCAGCATCGCATTCAAGTGGTAGCGGAGCGCTTCCGCCTCCGCGACGGGAGCGGCGTCGAAATGGGCCGTATAGTCGCGGGCATGTACGCCCGTGTCCGTCCGTCCCGCACCCGTCACCGGCGTGGGGAGACGCAGGACGGTGGACAGGGCGCGTTCGAGTTCCGCCTGGACGGAGGGAGCATTCCGCTGTATCTGCCAGCCGTGATAATTCGTCCCCTTATAGGATAGGTTCATGAAGTAGCGCATGCGTCTTGTTTTAGCACAAAGATAGGCACCGGTACGCATATCGCGTGCGGAGGCAGCCATAAAATTGCCGGAACCGCCGGTAGGATACAGTAGTGTGCGGATGAAGTGTCCGCTCCGGTTTTGCCGGGTGTCCCCGTGCCTGTGGCGGGACGGGGGATTCGGTCGCGGCCGGTCCGCTTTTGCATTACCTGAAGTAGGCGGGAGTATTCAGGGATTATATGTTACTTTTGCAAAAAAATTTCGGGCGGTACCCTTTGATATGGCCGACATTAACCGACGGTGCCGACTGCTGATTATTCCGATACTGCCGATGAAAAAAGTCCTTACTTTTTCCCTGCTCCTGATTCTCGGCCTTGCGGCCTCTCAAATGTTGCCCGGTTTGCTCGGCGAAGGGTATGCCGCTTTCCGGAACATCTCCACTACCCTCCTCTATGTCTGCCTGTCGTTCATCATGATAAATGTGGGGCGGGAATTTGAGATAGATAAAACCCGCTGGCGCTCCTATGCGGCGGATTATTTTATCGCCATGGCGACGGCTGCCGTTCCGTGGCTGCTCATCGCACTCTACTATGTCTTCGTTCTGCTGCCTCCGGGGTATTGGGGCGATGCCGGCGCATGGAAGGAGAACCTGTTGCTCAGCCGTTTTGCCGCTCCCACTTCCGCTGGTATCCTGTTCACCATGCTGGCGGCGCTGAATCTCAAGCAGAGCTGGATGTACAGGAAGATTCAGGTGTTGGCCATTTTCGATGATTTGGATACCATTCTGCTGATGATTCCACTGCAAATCATGATGATAGGCCTTCGATGGCAGTTGTTTGCGGTCGTGCTTATCGTGTTCCTGCTCCTGTGGCTCGGATGGAAAAAGCTGAATGCCTATAACCTGCGGCAGGAGTGGTGGGCCATCCTCCTCTATTCGGTTGCAGTTTTCGGAATAACCCAGGTGATTTATTTGGTCTCCAAACATTTTTACGGCGAACAAGGAAGTATCCATATCGAGGTGCTGCTGCCGGCCTTCGTACTCGGTATGGTCATGAAGACCCGCCATATGGATTCCCCCCGCGAACGCGCTGCCTCGTCCGGTATCTCGTTCCTGTTCATGTTTCTCGTCGGACTCAGCATGCCGCTGTTCATCGGGCTCGATACATCGTCGGCTGCGGGTGCCGCTTCCGTAACTGGTTCGCAGCCCATGATGTCCTGGGGTGTCATCGCCCTCCATGTCGTCGCCGTATCTTTTTTGTCCAATATCGGCAAGCTGGTGCCTATGTTTTTCTACCGCGACCGGAAATGGAGCGAACGCCTGGCACTCTCCATCGGCATGTTCACTCGCGGAGAGGTGGGGGCCGGCGTCATTTTCATCGCCATCGGTTACAATCTCGGCGGACCGGCGCTGGTCATTTCAGTGCTGACGCTTGTACTGAACCTGATTCTCACGGGTATTTTCGTCGTATGGGTGAAAAAACTCGCTTTGCGTACCTATACGCCCGACGTTCTTTCCGTAGCCGAATAGCGGAGAGAACCGTGATGTTGCCGGACGGTAGGAAAAATACCGTTTGGATATGCTGTGCATCGGGACGTTTTGAGTACCTTTGCACAATACCGGTCTTTTCCGGAACTCGATAAGAAGGCATGAAAACAGTCATCATAGGATACGGCACGATGGGGCACGAGATAGAACGTGTGCTTATCGACCGGGGCCATACGGTACTTTTTACGGTGGATGCGGGGGAAGAGGCGAAACTTGCAACGGAGCGTTTGGAGCAGGCCGATGTCGCCATCGAGTTCACCACTCCCGCTACAGCATTCGGCAATGTCGAGACCTGTCTCCGGGCGGGAGTGCCTGTAGTGTGCGGTACGACAGGATGGAACGAACGCCGGGAGGAGGCGGAAAAGCTGTGCGAAGAGCTGGACGGTACGTTCTTTTGGTCGTCCAATTTCAGTATCGGTGTAAATATCCTTTTCCGCGTCAGCGAGTATCTAGCCCGCATCATGGACGGTTCCCGGAGTACGCGGTGTCGATGCGCGAGGTGCATCACACAAGAAAAAAGGATGCGCCGAGCGGAACGGCTGTCACGCTGGCCGAGGGTATTCTGCGTAACATCGGCCGGACCGAAGCGTGGGTGAACCATGAAACGGACTGCCCCTCCGCGCTGGGTATCGTTTCCGTGCGTGAAGGCGATGTCGCCGGTATCCACGAGGTGATATACGATTCAGTGGCGGATACCATCACGCTGTGCCATGAGCCAAGGGGCGCCGCGGATTCGCCGTGGGTGCGGTGATGGCGGCGGAGTTCGCTGCCGGACACAAGGGGGTGCTGACCATGGACGACATGCTCGGTAGCATTATTCATTAAGAGATAATCGAGATAACTGTATAGAATAGACAGAACGACAGAACAATGAAGGAATTTTGGAGTAAGGTGCGTACGTTTTTCCGGAATCGATGGACCAAATTTACCATCGTATCGGTAATTTATATTTTGTGGCTCGTGATATGGTCGCGCAATCCTTGGATGCTTCTCGGACTGCCCGTCATATTCGACATCTACATTACGAAATATCTGTCGAGGTTCCTTTTCGGCAAAAAACATCAGGAGCGCAAGGCGACCAACAAGGCCTACCGTGAAACCTGGAGCTGGATAGAGGCCATTGTGTTCGCTGTTATCGCGGCATCGCTCATCCATACCTATATCTTCCAGATGTACCGGATACCCACCTCCTCGATGGAAAAGACGCTGTTGGTGGGCGATTATCTCTGTGTCAGCAAAGTGGCTTACGGGCCGCGGATGCCCATGACTCCCCTGTCGTTTCCGTTGGTGCACAACAGAATGCCATTTCGCAGACGAAAAAGTCCTATTCGGAAGCAGTGAAGCGGCCCTATAAGCGCTTGGCTGGATGCGGCAGCGTGCAGCGCGACGACATCGTGGTGTTTAATTTTCCCGCTGGCGATACCGTACTCATGGAGAATCCCAATGTCACCTATTACGATGTGCTGCGCGAATTCCAGCTTACTTACGGCGAGCGGCGCGGGCGGGAACTGCTCGAGCGGCAGTATACGGTCATCTCCCACCCCGCCGACAAGCGCGAACACTACGTGAAGCGCTGCGTCGGTCTGCCGGGTGATACCGTAGCGGTCGTACACGGAGACCTTTATGTCAACGGCGTACGACACCGGGATGCTCCAGGGCGTCAATACAACTATTATGTGCGTACCGCAGGCAATCCCATCAGCCGGCGGACTTTCGACGAACTCGGCATAGCGAAAGACGACATTCTGTATGACCAGAGCGTACATACCTATCTGCTTCCCCTGACCGATGCCAATGTGGAGCAGCTTCGCGGCATGTCCAATATCGTTTCGATAGAGCGGTACGAATCGAGCGGCACGGGCTACTGGATATTCCCCAACGACGACCGTTTCGACTGGAATGAGGACAATTTCGGCCCCCTGTGGATTCCGAAGCAAGGGGCTACCGTTGCCCTTACGACGGAGAACCTGCCCCTTTACCGGAGGATAATCAGGAATTACGAGGGCAACGACCTCGAAGTGCGTGACGGGGAGATTTATATCAACGGTGCTCCGGCCGACTCCTATACATTCGCCATGGATTACTACTTCATGATGGGCGACAACCGGCATAATTCCGCCGACTCCCGTTTTTGGGGATTCGTTCCCGAAGACCATGTGGTGGGCAAACCGGTGTTTATCGGATGGTCTGCCGATAAAGACAAGAGTTTCCCAGGCAAAATACGCTGGAACAGAATATTCAGCCATCCGGAATAAAGTTTTACAGCAGTTATGGCGGATGGTGAAGACCTTTACCGGACGATAGATGCTCCTGCCGAGGCGCAATTCAAGGAGCGCAGCAGCAAGTTTTTCGCTTATGCCTATCCCGTTTCTTCGCCCGAGGAGGCCATGGAGCTTGTCGAGGGGCTGCGCAAGCGGTATTACGATGCCACCCATCACTGCTATGCCTATCGTCTCGGTGCGGACGGGGGCGTGTACCGGGCGAACGATGACGGCGAACCCTCCGGAACGGCCGGCCGGCCGATATTGGGACAGATGCTGTCCGCGGGGGTGACCGACTGCCTGATTGTCGTGGTGCGTTACTTCGGCGGGACGAAACTAGGCGTGCCGGGGCTTATCAACGCCTATCGGGAATCGGCTGCCGGGGCGCTTGCCGCAGCGAAAATCGTGGAGAAAACGGTGGATACAATATTCACGGTCGCTTTCCCGTATGTATGTATGAACGTTGTGATGAAGACCGTCAAGGAGGAACAGCCCCGTATCGTTTCCCAGCATTTCGATAACCTGTGTACCATGACGCTGGCCATACGCCGGAGTCGTGCCGCTGCATTGGAGGCGAAACTGGGGAATGTGGAAGGGGCCGATGTGAAAAGGAAGGGATAAGGAACAGATGCAGAAGAACGACGCGGAAAACACGATTCCATTACATAAAGGGGGCGAGGTACATAATTGAAGAATATCAGCCTCGAAATTCCCCATAACCGGCTGGTGGTCGTCACAGGCTTTCAGGTTCCGGTAAATCCACGCTGGCTTTCGATACCCTGTTCGCCGAAGGGCAGCGCAGGTATGTCGAGAGCCTTTCCGCCTATGCCCGCCAGTTTCTCGGCCGTATCGACAAACCCGATGTAGATTCGATAAGCGGCATCGCTCCCGCGATTGCGATAGAGCAGAAAGTTAATACGCGCAATCCCCGTTCGACGGTCGGTACGTCTACCGAGATATACGACTACCTGAAACTGCTTTTCGCCCGTATAGGGCGGACCTACTCTCCCGTCACAGGTCGGGAGGTGAGGTGTTATCAGGTACAGGATATCGTCTCCTACATCGTCGGACAGACCGGCCGACGTGTACTCGTCTGTGCCACCGTCCGGCCCGCAGCAAGTCAGGGTGCCGTAGAACGGCTTACCCTGCTCGTCAAGGAGGGTATCCAGCGCATTTATGCCGACGGTGCTGCCATCCCCGTCGAAGAGTATATCTCCCGGCCGGGAATTGAACAGACCGGGGAGTTCGACATCGTGGTGGACCGTGTCAAGGTCCGCGATGACGAGGAGACGAAGAGCAGGCTGGGCGATTCGGTCGCACAGGCGCTGAGTTACGGCGGCGGGAGTTGCAAGATAGTCGTGCAGGAGGAGGACGGCGACCGGGCGGAGATCTTCTCTACCCGTTTTGAGGCCGACGGGATGACTTTCGAAGTTCCGACCGAGCATATGTTTTCGTTCAACAATCCGATAGGGGCCTGCCCGGTTTGCGAAGGGTATGGCAAGGTTGTCGGAATCGACGAAGAGCTCGTCGTGCCCGACAAGACCAGAAGCATCTACGACGACGCGATAGCCGCCTGGCGCGGCGATACCATGAAGTGGTGGAAAGAGCAGTTGGTGGCTTCTGCCCACAAGTTTGATTTTCCGATACACAGGCCCTACTACGAACTCACCAGAGAGCAGAAACAGTTGCTGTGGACGGGAAACCGCTATTTCAAAGGGCTGAACGATTTCTTCGCATACCTCGAAAGCGAACGCTACAAGATACAGTATCGGGTATTGCTCTCCAGATATACGGGCAAGACGCTTTGCCATGAATGCGGCGGGAGCAGGCTCCGTAAGGAGGCACTTTACGTCAAAGTAGGCGGCAAGAACATCGCAGAGCTTGTGGCCATGAGCGTGGACAGCCTCATGGAATTTTTCGGCAGTCTCGTCCTGGACGAACACGACGCACAGACGGCTTCGCGCGTCTTGGTCGAAATACGCAACCGGCTGGCTTACCTCTCCGATGTGGGGTTGGGATATCTGACGCTCGACCGTCTCTCCTCCACCCTTTCCGGAGGCGAGAGCCAGCGCATCAATCTCGCCACGTCGCTCGGTAGCAACCTGACCGGCTCGCTCTATATTCTCGACGAACCGAGTATCGGTCTCCATCCGCGCGATACGGCGCGGCTCATTAAGGTTCTTAGGCAACTCCGCGATTTGGGCAATACGGTAATCGTCGTCGAACACGAGGAGGAGATAATCCGTGCTGCGACCGCATCATCGACATCGGCCCGGAAGCGGGTTACAACGGCGGACAGTGGTATTCAACGGTTCGTTCGAACAGCTTGAAAAGGCGGAAGGCAGCCTGACGGCGGATTACCTGACAGGCAAACGCGCCATACATCCTCCGACCTCTCCGCGCGGCTGGAGCAACTGCATTGAAATAAAGGGTGCGAGAGAGAACAATCTCAAAGGGATAGACGTGAAGATACCGCTCGGTGTGATGACCTGTGTTACCGGGGTGAGCGGCAGCGGCAAATCGTCTCTCGTAAAAGGGATACTCTATCCGCCGTCCGGCGCAAACTGTTTGAAACGGGTGTGAAACCGGGTAGTTTCGAAGGGCTGGCCGGCGACGTCGGCATGTTGAAATCCATCGAGATGATAGACCAGAATCCGATTGGAAAGTCGCAGCGTTCCAATCCCGTCACCTATACCAAGGCCTACGACTACATTCGCAAGATATTCGCCGACCAGCCTATGCCGTGAACAACGGCATGACGCCCTCCTATTTTTCGTTCAACCGGCCCGGCGGCCGGTGCGAAGAGTGTCAGGGTGACGGTTTCGTGGTGGTAGGTATGCAGTTTATGGCCGACATCGAGCTCAAATGTGAGCACTGCGGAGGCAAACGCTTCAATGACAACGTATTGGAGGTCAAGTATCATGGCCGGTCGATATACGATGTGCTGGAGATGACGGTGGACGAGGCGATGGAGTTTTTTGCGCTGGACGGCGGCAATGCCGCGAACAGGAAAGTGCTGGAGATACTGAAAACGCTGCAGGATGTGGGGCTGGGGTATATCAAGCTCGGCCAATCCACCTCCACCCTCTCCGGAGGAGAGATACAGCGGGTGAAACTGGCTACTTTTCTGATGAAGGACAATGCTTCGGAGAGTACCCTGTTCGTGTTCGACGAACCGACGACCGGACTCCATTTTCACGACATCAACAAGCTCCTCGCGGCCTTCAATGCCTCATCGAAAAGGGACATACCATTGTGGTTGTGGAGCACAACATGGATGTCATCCGGTGTGCCGACTGGGTGATAGACCTCGGCCCGGAAGCGGGCGAAGGGGGTGGACGCCTGGTGTTTGCAGGAACTCCGGCCGACCTTGCGGAGTGTCCGGAGAGCCATACCGGACAATATCTCTCTTTACGGGCCCAAAACCGAAACGACTGATGGAATTCATCACATATACCTTGCCCAACGGCATCAGATGCATCCTCAAACAGGTCAAATCGGCGGTGGTACATTGTGCCCTGACCGTAAATACCGGCAGCCGCGACGAGCTGCCCGGCGAATACGGCATGGCCCATCTTGTAGAACACACGCTGTTCAAGGGGACGCAGCGGCGGAAAGCCTGGCAAGTGAATTGTCGGCTGGAGAACATGGTGGAGAACTCAACGCCTATACGACCAAGGAAGAGACCGTGTGCATGCCACTACCCTGCGAGGCGACTACGCCAAGGCGGTGGAACTGATAGCCGACATCGTTTTCCGCTCTACTTTTCCGGAACATGAGGTAGAGAAGGAGAAGAACGTGATTTTCGATGAGATAAATCTCTACAAGGATTCTCCGACCGACCGTATATACGACGAATTTGAGGACCGGATTTTCGACGGTTCGTCGCTCGGACACAACATTCTCGGCAGTAAGGCTACGCTGCGCCGGATGCACAGTGAAGATATCCGGCGGTTCGTCGCCCGAACCTATACGACCGACCAGATGGTCTTTTCGCTTATCGGCAACCTCTCCGAAAAGGCTTTTCGGACAGTGGCCGACCGCTGGTTCGGAGGCATACCGGCGAGCCGGCGGCATTCGGCCGGACGGTACATCCTGCCCCGGAACTGTTCTGTCACTCTGTCGGCCGCGGCACCCATCAGGTACACTGTATGAAGGGCAAGCGTGCCTACGACTGAAGGACGACAGACGCCTGCCGCTGATGTTGCTGATGAATACCCTCGGCGGCCCGTCTGCCAATTCGCTGCTGAATGTGCTGCTTCGGGAAAAAAACGCGCTTTCCTATTCGGTGGAAGCCACCTATACGCCTTTACCGACTCGGGTGTCGCCTCCACCTACTTCAGCTGTGAGAAGGAGAATGCCTCCCGGTGCATAGAGTTGATGGACAGGCAATTGGGTGAGTTGGCAGAGCATGTCCTCTCTCCGCGCCGTCTTTCGGTCGCCAAAAGACAATTCCTCGGACAGCTCGCCATTTCTGCCGAAAACAACGAATCGTATATGCTGGGGGCGGCCAAAAGCTATCTCGTATTCGGAGATGTGGACGGTTTCGGGGAGGCGAAGGAGAAGATAGAGGCGCTCGACGGGGAGACGCTCCGGACGGTAGCGGAAGAGATATTTACGGGCATGTCGGCCTGATTTACAAGTAGCGGATGGAACGTTTGGAACGTTATATACACGAAATGTCGTCGCCCGAGGACGCATTGATGGAGGAACTGACACGGACCACAAATCAGCGGGCTGTTCATCCCCAGATGCTCTCGGGACATATACAGGGGCGATTCCTCGGTATGCTCGTCAGAATGCTGCGTCCGCACCGGGTACTCGAAATAGGTACGTTTACGGGATATTCGGCGCTCTCCATGGCCGCTGGCATGGAGGCCGGAGCGATACTCGATACGATAGAAGCGGACGACGAACAGGAGGAGCTGATACGTTCGTTCGTGGAGCGCAGCGGATACGGTGACCGAATCCGCCTGCATATCGGCAGTGCTCTCGCGGTGATGCCCTCTCTGAACGAAACTTACGATTTGGTCTTTATCGATGGCGACAAGCGCGAATATCCGGCCTATTACCGTATGCTGATGGACGAAGGGCGGGCGGTGCCGCTGGTCCGTTCCGGCAGTTACCTCATCGCCGACAACATCCTGTGGTACGGGAAGGTGGCCGAACCGGAGCAGTACCGCGACCCCCATACCATGGCGATACGGGAATTCAATCGGATGGTCAGGGAAGACGACCGGGTGGAAAATGTAGTACTCCCCCTGCGTGACGGTCTGAACCTGATTCGGGTGAAATAATGCATGCTCGGGATAACGGAAAAGGTATAATTAATTCAATAAATTAATAAATCAGTTTCTTTTCCGGTAATTTGCCGGACTTATTCGGTAATCTATATGGAGATAATGAAGATAGCGATTCTGGTGGACGGTGGTTTTTTCGATGCCGTTAATAAGAACAGAGTCAACGGTATGCTTCCGACGGCAGACCATGTGAAGCAGGAAGTGGAGAATACGATGCGATTGATTCGGGCGAAAACCCTTACCGATTCGGAAAATATTAAGGACGTATTGTTTCGCGTCTATTTCTATGACGCCCGGCCGTTCAGCGGTAAAAAGACAAACCCGCAAGGGGAAGAGTACGATTTTACGCTATCGAAGTCGTATGTCGCGAAGACCGATTTGTTAAACGAACTTGCCCGAACCGATAAATTCTGTCTGCGGTTGGGAATGTTGTCTTTTGCCGGATGGCAGCCTAAGATTGATGATAACGGCACTTTGACCGGGTATCGTCCATCTTTCAAGCAAAAGGGTGTGGATATCAAGGTCGGAATGGATATGGTTTGGATAGCGACCCATAAGGTTGTAGATAAAATCGCTATCATAGGCGGGGATTCCGATTTCATAGACCCGATTGAATTTGCAAAAAGAGAGGGAATACAGGTATATCTCAACCACATGGGCCTTAAAGTGAAAGATGAACTCATCCAGAGTTGTGATTTCGAATTGAAGTAATTTGTTATCGTAGTGAAAAAGGCAGGCCCTGGGGCCTGCCTTTTTCACTATCGACGCTTTGCTGCCGTGGCGGTTTGCCGGTGGACGCCCTGTTACAGGTGTACCGCATGGCCGAGGGCGGCTTCCGCAGCTTCCATAACGGCTTCGCTCATTGTGGGGTGCGGATGTACCGTCGCGGCTATCTGGTGCGCCGTCGCTCCTAGCGCTTTCGCCAACGTGGGTTCGGCGAGCATCTCCGTTACATTGGCCCCCATCATGTGGGCGCCCAGCAGTCGGTCGGTTTTCGCATCGAAAATCAACTTGACAAACCCGTCTCGGTCGCCTGCGGCCGTTGCCTTTCCGGAAGCCGTATAGGGGAACTGTCCGACTTTGATTTCGTAACCGCCTTCGATGGCCTGTTTCTCCGTCAGCCCGACCATGGCGATTTCCGGCGTAGTGTAGACACATGACGGAATGGTGGTATAATCTATCGGGGCGGGAGCGTGACCGCATATCTTTTCCACGCAGCAGATGGCTTCGGCAGAGGCCACATGCGCCAGTGCGGGGCCGTGAACGATGTCGCCGATGGCATATACGCCTTCGACATTCGTACGGTAGAAGTCGTCTACTGTTATTTTGTCACCCTGGAGCGTGATGCCCGCCTCTTCGAGACCGAGTCCTTCGAGGTTCGACTTGATGCCGACTGCCGAAAGGACGATGTCGGCCGTAAGTATCTCTTCGCCTTTTTTCCCTTCGATGCGGAGTTCGCATTTTCCGTCGCCGTTTACCGTCACGTCTTTCACCGTAGTACCGGTCATGACGCCTATCTTCATCTTCCGGAAGGCGCGTTCGAGCGCTTTGCTGACGTCGGTATCGGCGGCCGGAAGCAGTTGCGGCAGGTATTCGATAACCGTTACCTTCACTCCGAGCGAGGCATAGAAATAGGCGAACTCGCAGCCGATGGCACCCGAACCGACTACGGCCATGCTTTCGGGAAGTTCCCTGAGGACGAGAGCCTCTTTGGAGGAGATGATTTTCCGGCCGTCGATAGACATGAACTTCATCTCGCGCGGACGGGAACCGGTCGCCAGTATGATGTGGGAAGCCTCTACGGTCTGTTTCGTACCGTCGGTTCCTTCCACCTCGACCGTACCTTTCCCGCCGAGCCGTCCGCGGCCGTTGATGACCTCGATTCCGTTCTTCTTCATCAGGAACGATACGCCCTTGCTCATCGTATCGGCCACTCCCCTGCTGCGTTCGACGATTTTGTCGAGCGGGGCGGTTATCTCTCCGTTTATCTCGATACCGTAACCGGCCGCGTGTTTGGCATAATTGTACACCTGAGCGCTTTTCAGAAGGGCTTTGGTGGGAATGCAACCCCAGTTCAGGCAGACGCCGCCCAATTCGGCTTTTTCCACTACGGCGGTTTTCAGGCCGTTCTGCGCGGCCTTTATCGCGGCCACATATCCTCCGGGGCCGCTGCCTATTACGACAACATCGTATTTCATTTCTTGTTTGGTTTAATGTGATTATCCATTTTCTTTCAAACCTGCGGCCCGAACGGAGCGGGCTCCGGCCAGGCCGCAAATTTAACAAATAAGCCCCGGATTCCTTCCGCGGCCGGCTGCTTTTATTCCACTACGCGCAGCACGTCGCCGTGGTCCCGGACGACCGCTTCCTTCCATTCGTCCGTATAACCGGGCCATTCGGGTGTTTCGGGTATCTTGTCGCTGTAACCGTTGGTTACGAAACCGTCGGCGTTCTCCACCTTCACGTTACCGTCGATATATTTAACCATCAGGTATCTGTCCAGTGTCTTCCATCGGTCGAACAGCCGTTGTGCATTCTCGACGGAAAATCTCGTGGCTTCGCGTATCATTCGGTTATGCGACATATTGCTGTGCATCACCTTTTCGTCGAACTCCTGTACCTTGAGCAGCATTTCATTCTCCCATGCGTCCACGTTCTCGCGGACAGCCTTGCCGATTACATTGTACCGCAGGTAGGCGAACTGTGCCACACGGTTGAAAATCCAGAACGCCGCCGTGTCGGAGTACTCCAGCAGACTGCCGTTCTCTTCGCTGAAACAGGGAGGGACTTCGGTCGTCCCGCAGTATATCGGTGTCAGCGCCGAAGTGGCAGCATCGTCCACACCGAACCAGAGTACGCCCCCTATCGCATTGGGCAGATAGCTGCGGGCCTGCGCCACGAACCAGAAACCGGTCTGCTGCGTTGCGGTCGCACGTTCGTTCACATAGGTCTCTCCTTCCCACTCCCACTCCATGGGCCGCCAGCGGTAGGGACATGCGCTGCCGCCTGCACCGATGTCGGCGGTCATGTCCATCGGAGTACCCTCGAAATGGTCGCGCATGGCGTCGAACACCTCCTTGGGCGAAATCTTCTTCGAGGGTTTCACCCACAGGGGCATGCGATTTTCGGGATTGTATCCCATCGCATAATCCAGGTAAGCGTCCATGCCCGGGGCGAACGTACGGAAGAACGACCATACGCGGGCTTCGCAGCCGCGCATCGTTCCGAATTCGAGCGGCGCGTACACGTCGCTGAAGCTGAAATCCTCGTCGCTGCCGTCGTAATATCCCATCTCGCGGGCGAACGAAATGACATCCGGGGCATAAAGACAATTCTCTGGGTCGTCAAGCGGGAACTGCGTGATGCGGGCCTGGTTGGCATGCGCACAGATGTAACCGTCGGGGATACGGCGGGCTACCCAGACGATGCCTTTGTTGACGTTCCGACCCTCCACGATTTTGCTCCCCTTGCCTATCATCTCGAAAATCCACGCCTCTTCCTTGTCCACTATCGAGAACGATTCGCCGCTGGAGGCGTAACCGTACGTATTGGCCAGCTCCACGATGGTGGCGATGGCCTCCCGCGCCGTAGCAGCCGCTGGAGCGTGATGTAGATGAGCGAACCGTAGTCGATGCCGCCATCGGGGTCTGCCAGTTCCGGACGGCCGCCATAGGTAGTCTCAGCGATAATCAACTGACGGTCGTTCATGTTGCCTACCGTGGAGTAGGTGTGCGCGGCTTGCGGAATGTCTCCGAGGTAGCGGCCCGTATCCCATTCATAGACGGGGCATCATGGTTCCCGGCCTGTAGCCTTGCGCGGGGCATCGTATTTGTACAGCGCCCCCGTAGAGCTGGTGCGAATCGGCGGCATAACTTACCATGGCCGAACCGTCCGTGGATGCTCCTTTCGTGATGATGAAATTGGTACATGCAGCAGCGGTTCCCACCCCTATGGTCGCAAGTAGTCCGGCTGCCAAAAAGAATTTTCTCATTTTATAGCGTATTAATTGATTGTCCGTATCGACACGGAAAGCAAATATATGAAAATTATGCGTATTTTTGTCTTAACATAAAAATAGCGATGTCACTGACAGAAAGATTACAGGAGGTTAAGGCTTCCATTCCGGAGGACGTCACGCTGGTGGCCGTCTCCAAAACCCATCCGGCGGAGATGATACGCGAGGCGTACGATGCCGGCCAGCGGATATTCGGCGAGAACCGTCCGCAGGAACTCAGGGAGAAGTATCCCCTTTTACCGCCCGACATACGGTGGCACATGATAGGACATTTGCAGACCAATAAGGTGAAGTACATCGCTCCCTTCGTGGAGCTCATCCATTCGGTCGATTCGGACAGGTTGCTGGCCGTGATAGACCGCGAAGCCGCCAGGAACGACCGGACCATCGATGTCCTCTTTGAGGTACACGTTGCCATGGAGGAGACCAAAAGCGGATGGGCACCGGAGGAGCTGCGCAGCTACCTGGCCGGAGGGGCATGGCGGACATATGGAAACGTACGCATCCGGGGCCTGATGGCCGTGGCGTCGCAAACGGATGACGATGCACGGATACGGGCCGAATTTACTGCAGTACACGGGTTGTTCCGTGAATTTCGGGAAGCCTACTTCGGAGCCGGGTTCGATACGCTGTCCATGGGAATGACGCACGACTATCCCATTGCCGTGGAGTGCGGTGCCACCATGGTACGCATAGGCAGCAGGATATTCGGAGAGCGGGATTATAGGAAATAAATAAACGATAGCGATTATGACAGACCTTTCGGTAAAATACATGGGGCTCAGGCTGAAGAACCCCTTGATAGCAAGCAGTTCTCCGCTGACGGCAACGGCCGCTCACATCGAGGAGCTTGCCCGCAACGGCATCGGTGCGGTGGTGCTGAAATCCATTT
>ENA-OUNI01000503-OUNI01000503.1-human-gut-metagenome-genome-assembly--contig:-NODE-503-length-18119-cov-4.115607_pt1 | contig 18119 bp, 31 predicted proteins | sample MGYA00242499_ERZ504580 | MGnify/ENA primary metagenome ERZ504580 (study PRJEB26092, sample SAMD00036315) | human gut metagenome | host: Homo sapiens | study: EMG produced TPA metagenomics assembly of... | reverse complement strand
AGCCAGCTGATATTCCGGCTTGGTCAGGTAGTGAAGCAAAAATTCAAGGATCAGCGCACTGCCAAGCCGCGCCCCTCGATCTTGAATTGGGTGAAGCCCCTCGCAGGTAGGTATCCCGGATGGCCTTGATGCCGATAAAGCCGGGGTTCGCCATCGCCCGGGAGAAGCGATACCCGCCCGCTGCACCGGGGGCGCTGCAGTAATGCTCCGGGCCTGGCAGACCCAGATTTTTGCGGCTGACGGCCTCATAGCAGGCTCTGCGTTCCGTGCATCCGAACCAGCAGCACTCATTGCAGAGAAACTCCACCTTGTCCTTCCGGGACTGGGGCAGCGCTGCAAGTCGGTCAAATGCTCGGTTCAGCCGGAAATCCGGCACGACATAGCGAAACTCGGGCCGTGCCAGCTCCCGCTGCAGATCGTTGAAGTCTGTCAGCACTTTTGTGGTTGAGGATACTAGATACAGCGATGGATAGTTCTTTTTCAGGTACTGCGTCAGCAGCTCAGCATGAACGATGGCGCCGTTTTGCGGGTCATTTTGTTCCTGAAACAGTCGGCAGAGCGCATTGCAGTCCGGGTCTGTGAGATGCTCCGGGCGCAGTAATGAATTGCTGAGTGTCAGCCGCGCCGAGATGCCGTATTCACGCGTCAGCGCCAGCACCTCGCGTGGGGTGCGGTCACTGTACTCGACCCGTCCGCCCGCCCATAAGCAGTCAGACGGTGCGCCGTAGATCGAGCCGATGGCGCACCAGTCGTAAAAATACTCCCGGTGCGCACGATAAAGCGGCAAAAACGCCGCATACAGGTCATAAAATTCAAACAGACCAGGCAGATGAAACAGGGCTGTGCCCTGGTGAGGTGTTTCCATAGCGGGGACCTTTCCTGGCCGCACAGGCGGCCGATGGGATATATTTATTATACCAGCAATCCTGCCGGAATGCAAAGCGAAACGCCGCGTCAGCCAAAACAACCGATGCAGCGCTTTTTATCGGTTTATAGGTAATGGCCTTCGGCCTTATGTGCCAAATTCCGAAGGCCGTTGACGCAGCATAAACAGGTGTGGTACTGTATCCTCAATCGGCATTGGCCGAATGGAAGAATTAATAATCATCTGCCGAACGGCAAAGCAGCTTTACAATCTTCGGTAAAAAAGCGTGATGAACAACGATTTTGCAGGAATTGCCAAAAAGGCCTTGCACTTTTTGCACAGTCTGCTATAATAACGGCATCACAGAACACGAACGGGACAAAGGGGTCGCGTACTTGTAAAAGTACAGCGGCCCCTTTCCGTTACGCACAAAGGCGTGCAGCACATCACCGTGCTGTGCGCCTTTTGTTTTGTATGAATATCAGAAAGAGGGGTCACACAATGAAAAAGCGTAATCGAGTTCTGGCACTTACCGTAGCAGCTGCAATATCCGCCAGTCTGCTGGCAGGCTGCGGCTCCAGCGCACAGCAGGGCGGGGCCGCATCAAGTGAAGCTGCTTCCACCGACACCGCCGCATCTGTGTCGGACGGCGGTGAGGATAACATCATTCGCGTCGGCGTTGTTTGTTCCATGACCGGCGGATCCGCTATCTATGGCGAGGGCGCACAGAACGCCGTCGACATGGCAGTCGAGGAGATCAACGCGGGTGATTCCGGCTACAAAATAGAAATCGTCAACGGCGGCAAGGTCGCAGACGATGCTAAGGACGCCAAGCAGGCCATGAACGCCTACAACAAGGTCATGGCCGACTCGCCGGAGGCCATCGTGGGCAGCTTCTTCTCGTCGGTCACACTGCCATGGCAGAACAGGCCTCCAAAGACGGCATGCTGCTGCTGGCAACAGGTGCGACAAACGCCGATGTGACTTTAAAAGGCGATTCGATTTTCCGCAACTGCTTCATTGACCCGTACCAGGGCAAGATGGCGGCATTGTTCGCAAAAGACAAGGCTTTGCCAAGGTGGCCGTCATCTATGCAAAAGATGATGACTACTCCAATGGTCTGAAGGACGCCTTTGTTGAAAACTGCGAGGCTAACGGCATTGAGGTCGCCTACGTCGGCGAGTGCATGACCACCGATACAGACTACTCTTCGCAGGCGGCACAGGCCGTTGCAAGCGGTGCAGATCTGCTGTATTATCCCTGCTTCCTCGACACCGTTCCGCTTCTTGTTGGTGCAGCCCGCAATGCCGGATTTACCGGTGCAATCATGGGCGGTGACGGCTGGGACGGCTCCGATACCACCGGCCTTGCCGAACAGTTCGATGACTGCTACTTCACGAACCACTATTCCAGCGAGGATACCGCCCCGGCTGTCCAGAACTTTGTTGCCAAGTACACAGAAAAGTACGGCACCGAAAGCCTGAACGCCTGCGCAGCCCTGTATTACGACGCTATGTATATGCTGGTGCAGGCCGCCGAGAACGCAGGCGGTACCGACACGGCAAGCCTTGTCAAGGGTATGACCGGCATGAGCTTCACCGGTGTCGGCGGCGACATTACGCTGGACGAGAACGGCGACGCAATCAAGAGCATTGCAATCAATACCTACATTGACGGCGAAGTCAAGTGGACCGAGACACTGGGTCCGACGGCACGGTCGTTTCCAAGGCAGAGTAAGATACAATCGCATTGGGGCGGGGGAAAAGGCCCCGCCCTTTGCGTTTAGGAAAGGGGAATGGACCAGATGACTTTCTCACTGTTTTTTCAAAGCCTGATAAACGGCTTAAACCAGGGCGCAATTTATGCGCTGATTGCCTTGGGCTACACAATGGTCTACGGCATTATCCGCATGATCAACTTCGCCCACGGTGACTTTATCATGATCGGCGCATACACGCTGTTCTATACCATCCCGCTGATGATCAACGCCGGGATGCCCGCATGGCTTTCGGTTATCGTTGCTATTGCGGTATGCGCGTTGGTGGGCGTACTGGTCGAAACCTTTGCCTACCGCCCCGTGCGCAAGGCAGGACCGATGTCCGCGCTGATCACGGCGCTGGCTATGAGCATCTTTTGGAGAACCTGGCCATGGTACTGTTTGGTGCCAAGCCCCACAACGTGCAGGCCATCTTCAGCCTGCCCACCATCACCGTGGGCAGCGTGGCCCTGCCGCTGAACGTACTGCTGACGATTGCCATTGGCCTGGGCATTATGATTGCCTTGCAGCTTTTCGTCAAAAAGACGAAGCTCGGCAAGGCGATGCGTGCCGTGCCGCAGGATAAGGATGCGTCCACCCTCGTCGGCATCAACGTCAACAGAATCATCACAACGACCTTTGCCATCGGCTCGGGCCTGGCGGCGGTAGCGGCGCTGATGTACTGCGCCACCTATCCCCGCGTCACGAACGATATGGGCAGCATGATGGGCATGAAGGCGTTTATCGCCGCCGTGCTGGGCGGCATCGGAATCATCCCCGGCGCGATGCTGGGAGGTATCCTGATCGGCCTGATTGAAATTTTTGTCAAGCTGTTTGCCCCCGGCTGGTACGAGGCCGTGACCTACGGTACGCTGATCGTGATTCTGCTGGTGAAGCCTTCCGGTATTCTGGGCAAGAATGTCGGTGAAAAAGTGTAAGGGAGCGTGAACAAAATGACGAAACGACGGCTGGCCTCCTACGGCCTGAATCTGGTTGGTGTCGCGCTGCTGTACGCGGCCATCACGCTGGCTTTTACCTTCAACGTCTTCGGCAAAAGCACGACTTACATCCAGGGCATCTGCACGACGGCCTGCTACACGATCATCATGGTCACGTCGCTCAACCTCGTCGTGGGCTTTATGGGTGAGTTCTCGATGGGTCATGCGGGCTTTGTCTCGGTGGGGGCGTATGTGTCCGCCATCGTGTCCGGCGCGCTGGCCGGGCACGGGCTTTCGGATCTGGCGCTGCTGCTCGTCGCGATTCTGGCGGGCGGCCTGGCCGCGGGCCTTATGGGCATTGCAGTCGGCATCCCGGCACTGCGGCTGCGGGGCGACTACCTGGCTATCGTTACGATGGCTTTTGCGAGATTATCCGCGTCTGCTTCTGCAACTTTTCCATTACGGGCGGCGGCAAGACGATGAGCGGTATTCTCAAGCTTTCCACGTTTGACCGCGCATTCTGGATCATGGTCGTTTGCGTGACGGTTATGTTTCTGTTTGTGCGCAGCCGCTTTGGCCGCACGGTGCAGGCCATCCGCGAGGATTACATTGCGGCGTCGGCTCGGGCATCAACGTGACCTACTACAAGGTACTGACCTTTGCGGTCTCGGCGTTCTTTGCGGGCGTCGGCGGCAGCGTCTACGCCCACTACATGACCGCGATGATCCCCACAAACTTCAACTTCAACTATTCGGCAGAGCTGCTCTCTGAAGTCATCATCGGCGGCACGGGCTCGCTGACCGGCTCCATCATCGGTGCGGCATTCTTGTCCAGCCTGCCGGAGCTGATGCGTGATTTCTCCACCTACCGTATGCTGGCCTACTCGGTCGTGCTGGTGCTGGTCATGCTGTTCCGCCCGGGCGGTATCTTCGGACGCTGGGAGTTCAGCCTGACCCGCCTGTTGGACGGCATTCGGCACCCCAAGCAAAAGCCGCGAAAGGAGCGTGAACCCGTTATGGCAGCACCCGTATTGAAAGCACAGCATCTCGGCATCCAGTTCGGCGGCCTGAAGGCTGTGGATGACTTCAACATGGAAATTGGCGAGTCCGAGCTGGTCGGGCTCATCGGCCCAACGGCGCGGGCAAGACGACGGTTTTCAACCTCATTACCGGCGTCTACAAACCCACCGAGGGTTCGTTCTACCTCTGCGGTGAGCGGATGAACGGCAAAAAAACGCATCAGATCGTCCATGCGGGCATTGCCCGCACGTTCCAAAACATCCGCCTGTTCAAAAAGATGGCTGTCATCGAGAACGTCAAGACGGCCATGCAGGGCCACACGACCTACGGCATGGCGGACGCCATCTTCCGTACCAAAAAGTACTGGCAGCAGGAGGCGGAAATCACCGCCCGCGCCAAGGAGCTGCTGGCCGTCGTGCACCTCTCCGGCAAGGAGGATCTGGAGGCCGACAATCTGCCTTACGGCGAGCAGCGCCGCCTGGAGATCGCCCGCGCCTGGCCACCGATATGAAACTGCTGCTGCTTGACGAACCGGCTGCGGGCATGAACCCCACCGAAACCGAGGAGCTGCTGGAAATCATCAACTACATCCGCAAGGAATTTAAAGTGTCCGTCCTGCTCATCGAGCATGATATGAGCCTTGTCATGAAGATCTGCGAGCGCATTCAGGTGCTGGATTTCGGCACAACGATTGCTTCCGGCACGCCGGAGCAGATTGCCAACGACCCGCATGTCATCGAGGCATATCTGGGCAAGGACGAACCGGGGGAGGCCGCCAATGCTTGAGATCAAAGACCTGTACGTCAACTACGGTGCCGTCCACGCGCTGAACGGCGTATCCATGACCGTGAAGGATGGCGAGATCGTCTCGCTGATTGGGGCAAACGGCGCGGGAAAAACAACGACCCTGCGCACGATAACCGGTCTGGAAAAGGCGGCAAGCGGCTCCATCACCTTTGACGGCCACGACCTGCGCAAGATCGAACCCAGCAAAATCATCACGCTGAAACTGGCCCATGTGCCGGAAGGGCGGCACATCTTCCCCCAGATGACGGTGGAAGAAAACCTCGAGATGGGGGCTTTTACCGACCAAACCGACATGGCCAGAACGATGGCCGATGTCTACGAGCGGTTTCCCCGCTTAAAAGAGCGCAAGCGCCAGCTGGCTGGCACGCTCTCCGGCGGCGAGCAGCAGATGCTGGCCGTGGGCCGCGCCTGATGGGAAAGCCGAAGATGATTTTGATGGATGAGCCGTCCATGGGTCTGTCCCCGCTGTTGGTAAAGGAAATTTTTGCCATCATCCGGGAGGTGAACAAGCAGGGCATTACGATTCTGCTGGTGGAGCAGAACGCCAAGATGGCGCTGGCCATCTCTGACCGTGCCTACGTGCTGGAAACCGGCACCATCACGCTTTCCGGCGATGCGCAGGAGCTGCTGAACGACGCTCGCGTCAAAAAGCCTATTTGGGGCAGTAAGGAGGAAGTGCTATGTATCCGAACTATCCCTACTTTGCCGTGGCCATTACCCGCACCTGCGGGTCGGGCGGCGGCAGTTACATCGGCAAAAAGCTGGCGCAGGATTTTGATATTGATCTGTATGACCGCAAACTGCTGCGCCTGGCAGCCGAGGACAGCGGCATCAATGAAAAAATCTTTGCCGCCGCCGATGAAAACACCAAAAAAACGCTGCTATACCGTGTTTCGCGGCATATCTACGACGGCAGCATCATCCCGCCGGAGAGCGGCAATTTTATCAGCGACCAGAACATTTTCAACTATCAGGCCAAGGTCCTGCGTGAGCTGCTGAACGAGGAAAGCTACATCTGCGTGGGCCGCGCGGCGGATTTTGTCTGAAAGACAAACCCAACGTGCTGACCGTCTACATCGACGCGCCCTATGAGGACCGCATTGAGCGGGAGATGAAGCGCCAGGGCATCGGACGCAGCCAGGCCATCCACTACATTGATAAGCTCGACCACTATCGGGAAAGTTACTATAAGTATCATACGGGCCGCCAGTGGAAGCGTGTGGAAAATTACGACCTCTGCCTGGACAGCGCCGCGGTTGGGCTGGATAACTGCGTGGAGGTCATCAAGAAAGTTATTGAACTGAAATTTGGGGTAAAGTGCCCACGGTAAAAAGCAACAGGGGGAGGAAAGACTTATGGAAGCACTGGCCTATTATGACGGAAAAATCGGCACACCGGAGGAACTGACAGTTCCCTTCAATGATCGTGTGCATTTCTTCGGTGACGGTGTATACGACGCCACTGTCGGCGCAAACGGCAAGGTCTACCTGCTGCAGGACCACCTTGACCGCTTTTACACCAGCGCCAGGGCATTGGATATCCACATCCCGATGCCGAAAGACGAGCTTGGCAGACTGCTGACCGACCTGCTGGCCAAAGTAGACGGTACAACGCATTTTGTTTACTGGCAGGTCACCCGCGGCGTCGAGACCCGCAACCACGTCTACGCCGAGGACCTGCCCGGCAAGCTGTGGGTGTCCATCCGCCAGAACCATTTGAACGACCCGGATGTGCCCATCAAGCTCAACACCGAGGAAGACACACGCTTTTATCACTGCAACATCAAGACACTGAACTTGCTGCCAAGCGTTGCAGCGGCGCAGCACGCAAAGCGCATCGGCGTGCAGGAGACGGTGTTCCACCGTGGTGACATCGTGACCGAGTGCGCCCACTCCAACGTGTCGATTCTGAAGAATGGCGTATTTTATTCGCATCCCAACGATGAATTTATCCTGCGTGGCATCGCCAAGACCCACATGATCCAAGCGTGCTACCGCCTGAGCATTACAGTCATGGAAAAATGCTTTACGCTGGATGACCTGCGCAACGCCGATGAGATCATCGTGACGTCGTCCTCCAACTTCTGCCTACACGCCTGCGAAGTGGACGGCAAGCCCGCGGGCGGCAAAGACCCCGCCACGCTGAAAGCGATTCAGAGCGAGGTCCTGCGCGAATACTACGCCTACACCGGCAAAACAACCGTTGTAGACTAAAACGGGGGTGGGAAGGATGACCCGTGACGAACTGGAAAAGCGCAACGTAGGCGAAAATCTCGATGCTTTGATGAATCTTGACCCCCGCGGCTACGGTGTCTGCCGCATTTTGTACGCGGGCAGCCGCGCCTATACCGGTGAACCTCTGACGATGCACGCGGCGCAGGTGCTGTGCGATGCGGTAAAAGAGAACGATCTGGTGTACATTATTACCGGATTCGTCCTGCTGCCGCATAAAGTGCCCGAGATGGACGGCACGGTCAGTTCCATGCTGCTGGCCCGCGCGTTGGTGATGGCGTTCGGTGCAAAGCCGGTCATCGTATGCCCCGCCGACAGCGTTCAGGCCATAGAAAAGTGCGCCGCCGTCGTTGGTCTGCATATCTATGAAGACCTCGACATCGTGCAGACGCTGCCTTTAAGCATGGGGGTCGTGGCCTTTACCAAAACCCTGCTGACGCCCCGGCCCAGGCTGCCGCGCTGGCTGCCCGCAAGCCCGCGGCAGTCGTCTCTGTCGAACCTGCGGCGCGAACGCTGGGGTCGTGTCACAATGCCGTCGGGCTGGACGTGACCGCCTTGCAGGCCTGCAGCGATGTGCTGTGGGAAAAGCTGCGTGCCGACGGTGTGCCGAATATCGCCATCGGTGACTTGGGCAATGAGATCGGCATGGGCACGATTGCTGACCACATCAAAAATATGTGCCGTTCACCGACAGGGGCGAGTGCCAATGCGGCTGCGGCGGGGGCATATTAAGCGCCACCAGAACTGACAACATTATCACGGCCACCTGCTCCGACTGGGGCTGCTACGGCTTGATGGCCGCGCTGGCGTATCTCAAAAAAGATATGGAGATCCTGCACCACGAGGACATGGAGTCCGAGGTCATGCGGGTGGCGGCACGCAACGGGTTTATTGATATGACGGGCTCACTGCTGCCGGGCATTGACGGGTTCAGCACGCGCATGAACGTCGGCATCGTCAGTCTGATGCGCCAGTGCACGGCCTACGCGGTACGGTACTCCCACAAGTCGGATCACTGGTTCGGCCCTGTGTTGGCAAAGCACTTCTTTGACTGACTATTATAGAAGGAAGGGGGGCAGCGGTCATGCTGCGTTTACGGTACACCCGGTTGGGGACTGCGCCCTGCTGGCGGGATTCACCCAGCGCATTGCACCGAAGATCGGCGCGGCGGTGGCGGCACTGAACAGCCGCGTTTTGGCGGCCAAGCTGCCCGGCGTTACCGAGACAGTGCCCGCTTTTGCGTCGCTGCTGGTGGTGTATGATCCGCTTGTGACCGACTATGACACGCTGGCGGCAGCCTGCAAGCTGAGTAACGCTGACGGCGCGGACACCGCGGCGGGGGAGGGGAGGCTGGTCACGATCCCCGTATGCTACGGCGGCGATTTCGGCCCCGACCTGCTTGTGGCAAAGCACGCGGGACTGACAGAAGCAGAAGTCATCGCGCTGCACACCGGGCGGGAATACCGCATTTATATGCTGGGGTTCCTGCCGGGGTTCCCGTACCTGGGAGGGCTGGACGAACGATTGTTTACCCCGCGGCTGAACACACCGCGCACGGCCATCCCGGCCGGGGCGGTGGGCATCGGCGGCGAGCAGACCGGCATTTACCCTATTGCCAGCCCGGGCGGCTGGCAGCTCATTGGCCGCACGCCGCGCAAACTGTTTGACCCGGAATCGGGCGCACTGCCCTACACGGCGGGGGACCGCATAAAATTTGAACCCATCACCGCGGCGGACTTTGCAGCCCTGGCAGCAAAGGAGGGCACGGCATGAGCATCACCGTACTGGACCCCGGCCCGCTTACAACTGTGCAGGATGCGGGCCGCGTGGGCTATGCTGCCCAGGGCTACCGCAGCTGCGGCGCAGCGGACGGATACGCCTACCGTCTGGGCAATGTGCTGGTCGGCAACGACCCGGGTGCAGCCGTGCTGGAATGCACCTGCGCGGCGCGGCCCTGCGGTTTGAAACGGACACCGTCTTTGCTCTGACGGGGGCCGAAAGCCCTGCTGCGCTGGACAGTACGCCCGTACCCTATTACGCACCGCTGCTTGCCAAAGCAGGCAGTGTGCTGCAGATGGGGGCCGCAAAAACAGGACTGCGCAGCTATCTGGCCGTGGGCGGCGGCATTGCCACCCCGCCCGTGCTGGGCAGCCGCGCCACCGATGTAAAATGCGGCATCGGCGGCTTGGAGGCCGCAAGCTGGCCGCGGGCGATACCCTGGCCATAGGCTCATGTGATACCCCCGCGCTGTGGCAGGCCATCACTGCCAAACGGCTGGACCGTCCTTGCGGGACAAGACTGTGTGCGGCGGGCTGCACCCCATGCGCGTGCAGGGGACGCAGATGCTGCCGCTGCTGCGCGCCGTGCCAGGCCCGCAGGACGCCGCCTTTACCGTGCAGGGTCGGCAGGATTTTATCCACGGTATCTATACCCTGACGCCGGACTGTGACCGTATGGCCTGCAAGCTGGCGGGCACGCCGCTGCAAATGCGCCGCGGCGCGGATATTCTCTCCGACGGTATTGTGCCCGGGTCGGTGCAGGTCTCCGCCGACGGGCAGCCCATTGTCATGCTGGCCGACCACCAGACCACGGGCGGCTATGCCAAAATTGCCACGGTGATTTCTGCCGACTTACCCGCGCTGGCGCAGCTCCGCCCCGGGCAGCGGGTATGCTTTACCTTTGTGACGCCGTCCCGGGCCGTGCAGGCTGCCCGGCAGCAGGCGGCCCTGTGGCAGCGGGTAAGAGATCGCTTGTAAAAGAAGGTGCACGTTATGAACTATTCCGCATTTCCCCCGGCTGAGATTCGGGCGCTGATCCGCGCGGGCAAGCTGGATGCCCCGACCACAGGCTGCTGCGACGCTACGCCCAGGGCAATCTTGTGGTCCTGCCAAAGGCGCTGGCGTGGGATTTCCTGCTGTTCTGCCAGCGCAACCCCAAGGCCTGCCCGCTGCTGGAAGTGGCCGATGCCGGGGAGCGCAGCTTCTCCCAATTTGCCCCGGGCAGCGATATTGCGCAGGACATCCCGCGCTACCGCATCTACCGAAACGGCGAATTGACCGAAGAAACCACCGATGTGGTGCGCTATTTTGAGGAACGGTCCGATTTGGTCAGCTTCCTCATCGGGTGCAGCTTCTCCTTTGAGTCGGCGCTGCTGGACGCGAACATCCCGGTGCGCCAGATCGAGGAAGGCGTCAATGTGCCGATGTACAACACCAACATTCCCTGCACGCCCGCGGGGGTGTTCAGTGGCAATATGGTCGTCAGTATGCGTCCGATTCCCCACGCGCAGGTGCCTGCGGCGGTGGCCATCACGGCGGGCATGCCCCGCGTGCACGGTGCGCCGGTGCAGATCGGCACGCCGGAGGCCATCGGCATCACCGATCTGGCCCACCCTGATTACGGACGATGCCGTGACGATTCGTCCGGGCGAAACACCGGTTTTCTGGCCCTGCGGGGTCACGCCCCAGGCCGTGGTCATGCACTCGAAGCCGGAGTTCTGCATCACGCATGCGCCGGGGTATATGTTTGTGACCGACGTAAAAAACACACTGCTGAAATACTAAGGGGGATGTTGCAATGCCGTCCATTGATTTAAACTGCGACCTGGGCGAGAGCTTCGGCGCGTACACCATCGGCATGGATGCCGAAATTTTGCCCTATGTGACCAGCGCGAACATTGCCTGCGGGTTCCACGCGGGCGATCCGTCCGTAATGCAAAAGAGCGTTCTGCTGTGCAAAAAGTACGGCGTGCAGGTGGGTGCACACCCGGGACTGCCGGATTTGCAGGGCTTTGGCCGCCGCAGAATGGCAATTTCCCCCGCCGAAGCCGAGGCCGACGTGATGTACCAGATCGGTGCGCTGAAGGCATTCTGCGACGCGGCGGGCGTACCGCTGCACCACGTCAAACCTCACGGCGCGCTGTACAACATGGCCGCCAGGGATCCGGTGCTGGCGGCGGCCATCTGCCGCGCTGTGCAGGCTGCAGCTCCCGGTGCTGTTCTGCTGGCACTCTCCGGCAGCGAGATGGTCAAGGCCGCAAACGCCATCGGACTGCCCGTTGCCAGCGAGGTATTCGCAGACCGCGGCTACCAGCCGACGGCAGCCTTGTGCACGCGGCGCTCCCGGCGCAATGATCGAGGACGAGGATACCGCCATTGCGCGGGTCTTGCAGATGGCAGCGCAGGGTACCGTACAGGCCGACGACGGCAGCACCGTAACCCTGCAGGCCGATTCCGTCTGCGTCCACGGCGACGGCCCCAAAGCCCTCGCCTTCGTGCAAAAAATCTCCGCCGCCCTCCTTGCCGCAGGGACAACAGTTGCAGCATTTTGATTGTAGGCAGAAAGCAAGATGAGGAATGAACCTATCGGAAGAAGTTAAAGCAGCGCTAAGCGGCAGGAACTTTTTGTCAATAAAAATACCGTTGTATCGTGTGATACAACGGTTGAATAATTTGAATGCAGCCTTTATGTGTTTAGGTAGCGGATCCTGCACGGAGGACGAGCCGACACCATAGCACGAAGGCTGTTTTCATTCCGGCAAACGTCCGTACAGTTCCATTTCACTGTGCAGCTTTTTGGCCAGCCGCGTGTTAAAGACACCGGGTTCGGCACGCCAGCACCAGTTGCCGCCCAGAGTGGACGGCGTGTTCATGCGGGATTCATGCCCAAGGCCCAGCAGATCCTGTGCCTGTACGACAGCCAGATCGGCAGCGCTGGACCAGATGCCGCGCATCATGCCCCAGTGATAGCCCTCTTTCTTCGTCAGATTCAGGTAACGCACGGCGCACGCCACGTCCTCAGGGGCGGCGGTTTCCATCCAGCCGTTCACAGGCTCGTTGTCGTGGGTGCTACATAGGCAATGCAGTTCTTGGGGTAGCTGTGGGGGCGGTAATCGCCACCGTCACGGCTGTCAAAGGCAAACTCCAGCACTTTCATGCCGGGATAGCCGCATTGCTTCAGCAGGGCAGTGACATCTTCCGTCAGGATCCCAAATCCTCGGCGATGATGCGCGGGCTGCCCAGCTTTTTCTTTATGGCAGCAAACAGCGCATAGCCGGGACCTTCGCGCCAGCGGCCGTTCCGGGCGGTTGCTTCCCCGTAGGGGATAGCATAATAGCCCGCAAATCCGCGGAAGTGGTCAATGCGAACCACATCATAGATGCTGCACATGTGTTTGATGCGCCGCACCCACCATGCGTAGCCGGTCTTGGCCATGGAGTCCCAGTCGAACAGCGGGTTGCCCCACAGCTGGCCTGTGGCGGAGAAGCCGTCCGGCGGGCAGCCTGCCACCTCGGTGGGCAGCAGGTTCTCGTCGAGCTGGAACTCCTGCGGGCAGCTCCACACATCGACGCTGTCCAGCGCCACATAGATGGGAAGGTCGCCGATGATGCGGATTTCCTGCTGGTTGGCGTAGTGCTTCAGCGCCTGCCACTGACTGTAGAACATAAACTGTACAGCCTGCCAGAACGCCACATCGTCGGCGTACTGCTGCCGGGCTGCTGCCAGGGCAGCGGGCTCACGGCGCCGCAGCGGTTCTTCCATTCCAGCCAGCAGACTCCGTTGTGAGCGTCCTTCAGCGCCATGAACAGCGCGTAGTCGGGCAGCCAGAAGTCGTTTTCCTTCACAAAGCGGCGGTAGTCGGCACCGGGCTTTGCCAGCAGACGTTTGGCTGCACAGCGCAGCACTGCGTAGCGCTTTTCGTACATGACGCCGTAGTTGATGCAGTCGGGGGTGCATTCCCAGTCGATGGACGCATATTCCTCCGGCAGCAGCAGTCCCTGCTTTGCCAGATCGTCCAGATCGATAAAATACGGGTTGCCCGCAAAGGTCGAGAACGACTGATAGGGACTGTCGCCGTAGCTGGTGGGGCAGACAGGCAGAATCTGCCAGTATGCCTGCCCGGACTTGACTAAAAAGTCCACAAAGCTGCGCGCGGCTGCACCCATGGTACCAATACCGTAAGGCGAGGGCAGACTTGAAATGGGCATTAGAATGCCGCTTGCTCTCATCAGAGAACCCCTCTTTCTTTTGATAGTAAGCAGCCGGGATGTCTTTCGTTCACAGTTCGCGCACGCTTTCTCCTTCGGTCAGATCGAAGGAGACGATCTCGTGCACGGCATTGCCGGGTTTTTGGATGTTGTGGAGCAGGATCCGCGCCGAACGTTGCGCCAATTGCCCCATATTCTGCCGGATGGTCGTCAGCCGGGGCACACTGTACTGTCCCAGCGCAATGCCGTCAAAACCTGTGACGGAAATATCCTGCGGCACACACAGCCCGTGATCCCGCAGCGCACGAATTGCGCCGAGCGCCATCAGGTCGGACATGGCAAACACTGCCGTAATGTCGGGACTGTGCTTTAAGAGATACTCCATTGCCTCATACCCGCTGGAAAGCGAGAAGCGCGCATACGCATACTGCTTTTCCATGTCAAACGGCAGACCAAGGCGCAGCATAGCACCCTGACAGCCGGTCAGACGGGCGAGACTTGGACGGGAAAGATTGGGCTTGCCGCCGATGATTCCGATGCGGCGGTGCCCTTTTTTGTACAGATATTCGATCATCGTGTCCGATGCAGCCATATCGTCTACGGACACACTGGACAAATTGCGGATGCGCAGGGATGCCGCGCTGTTCGTCAGCAGCAGGCAGGGGATACCCAGTGCCTCCAACTCCGGCGTGAAGTATTCCGGATTTGAGCGAGAAACAATATACCATGGGGTTTGCGCTCTGTGCAGATGCGTCGGGCCTGCGCAACCTCGTTGGCCTCCTCGTCAATATAGTAGACCGTCGCAACGTAGCCGCTTTCCTCAATGATCTGCTGCAGCGGTTCCAAAATGCCGGCAAACAGCATATTCTGGGTGCCTTTCACAATCAGTGCGATCCCATCGTTGGCCTGCTGCTTCAGATGCTTGGCGTTGGCGTTCGGTTCATAATTGTGGCGGTTTACGATTTCCAATATTTTTTGACGGGTTTCTGCACTGACGCCGGGGGCGTTATTTAAGGCTCGTGAGACGGTCCCGACCGCATAGCCGGACTCCCGCGCGATGTCTTTGATGGTCATTTGCCAATCCTCTTTCTTGAAGAAGTGTCAAATTTACCCCTTGACTGCACCGGCGACCACGCCATCGATAATATATTTCTGGCAGATCAGGTACAGCACGATAACAGGCAACACCGTAATCATGATGCAGGCCATCATGGGTGCCATCTCCACCTTGCCGTAGCTGCCGCGGAAATACTGGATAGCCATAGGAATCGTGCGGTAGGTCTTGATGTCCAGCACCAGCGTGGGCAGCAGATAGTCGTTCCAGACCCACATGGTTTCCAAAATGGCGGTAGAGATCATCGTCGGCTTCAAAATCGGGCAGACGACCTTGAAGAAAATCTGGATGGGATTGCAGCCGTCGATCATAGCGGCTTCTTCAATAGCAATCGGCATGGATTTTACAAAGCCGGTGAACATGAACACCGCAAGTCCCGCGCCGAAGCCCAGATAGATGATGCAGATGTTGTAGGGGTTATTCAGCTTTAAGGTATCAGCGGTTTTTGCCAGTGTGAACATGACCATCTGGAAGGGAACAATCATGCTGAATACGCACAGATAGTACATACCTTTGGACAAGGTGTTCTGCACACGGGTGATATACATGCGCACATGGAGCAGCACAGCAAAATCAGTGCCACAGACGAAACCGTGATCACTAAACTATACCAGAAAGATGACAAAAAGTCCATTTCCTGAATGCCATAAATGTAGTTTTTCAGGCCGACGAAGGTCTCGGCGTTCGGCAGCTCAAAGGCGTGGCTCGTCGTGATGGCGCGCTCGGTCTTGAGGGAGTTCATCAAAATCATGAACACCGGGTACATCCAGGCGATGCACAGGATCGTGAGCAGAACGGACAGTACCGCGTTGATGCGGCGGTCTTTTTTAGTAGCACCCATTATGCCTGCACCTCCTTAGAGCGGGTAAAATGCAGCTGGAGCAGCGAAAAAACGACCACAAACAGGAAGAAAACGACGGCCTTGGCCTGACCGATGCCCTTCCACTGGGGTCCGGAGCGTGCGTAGAACGTGTCGTAGATGTTGTAGGCCAGCATCATGGACTGCTTTGCAGGCTCACCGGCTGTCAGCGAGAGGTTCTGGTCGAACAGCTTGAAGGAGTTCGTCAGCGTCAGGAAGGTGCAGATCGTCACGCTGGGCATGACCATCGGGATTTTGATTTTGAACAAAATCTGGCTGCTTGTTGCACCGTCAATGCGTGCGGCCTCCACCAGATCCACAGGCACATTCTGCAAACCGGCAATATAGATGATCATCATGTAGCCGATCTGCTGCCAGCACATCAGGATGATCAAACCCCAGAAGCCGTAAGTGGCATTCAGCGCCAGCAGCGACTTACCCCAGGAGGACAGCAGACCGTTGAGCAGGATCTGCCAGATATAGCCCAGCACGATGCCGCCGATCAGGTTCGGCAGGAAGAAGATGGTGCGGAAAGCGTTGGTGCCGTGCATACCGCGGGTGAGAAGCAGCGCGATGGCAAAGGCCAGCACGTTGATCAGCAGGGTGGACACGACGGTGAACGCCGCTGTGAACCAGAACGCATGGGTGAAGGTGTTATCCGACCAAATCATTGCGTAGTTGCTTAAGCCCGCAAACTGCACATTTTTGACGGTGGTGAACTTGCAGAACGACAGCCCTGCACCCCAGATAAACGGCCAGACAAAGCGATAATAAAGGCGATGAGGTCGGCAGTACGAAAACAGGCCAATAACGTCGAATGGCTTTTTCCATAAGTATGCTCCCTTTGTTGTGATTTTTGTTTTCTGCAAAGAAGCGGGGCGGGCGAAACCGCCCGCCCCGCTAACCGGTAATACTAGGTAAGGAGAAAAAGCTTTCAGAGTAGAGAAAACGATCTTATGTTATGCAGCAGCGTTCAGAGCAGCCTCGGATGCCCAGCCATCGACGAAAGCGGTGACGACATCATCCCAGCTGCCGGTACCGGCGGCGTAAGCGGTCAGAGCAGAACCAACACCGTTCTTCCAGTTCTCGGAAGGCATGGTGGAGAAGTTCCAAGCCACAGGGGTCTTGCCCGCGGCGGTCATTTCCTTGTCGACCTTGACGAAGAGGTTCGGGGACTCAGCAGCATTCTTGAAGGGGATAACGAAGCCCATGTCATCCGCCATGGCCTTGGTGCCCTCGTCAGAGGAAACGCACCAGTAGATGAAGTCGAGCGTTGCGTTGATGTCGTCCTCGCTGGCTTCCTTGTTGACGCACCAGTAGTTCTCAGTGCCGGTGCACAGACCCTGATTGGCCTCGTCGCCAGCGCCAACGTAGATGGGGATCATGGTCAGATCATCATCGGTGAAGGGCTTGCCATCGCCGACGAGGTTGTTGTACTCCCAAGAACCATTCTGGAAGAAGACAGCCTCTTCGTTCAGGAACTCGTTGCGGCTGTCGTCGCCGGTCTTGCCAGCCAGTTCGGCAGGGTCGCAGGTGGAGTTGTTGATGTACAGGTCAAAAATATCCTTGTAGTTGTCGAGATAGGTGCCCTTGATGCGTCGGTGTTGTCGATGCCGTCCTCCTGATACTCGAAGTAGATGGCAGGTTGGCCAGATGGGTCTTGTAGCGCCAGTCAGAGGAGCCGTCCATACCGGCGGAGCTGAAGGCAGAGAAGCCCAGCTCGTCCTTGCGGGCGGTGATGTCCTCGGCAACCTTCTTCAGGTCGGCAAAGCTCTTGATGTCGTCAACGGTGTAGCCGGCCTTCTCCAGCAGGGTCTTGTTGGTGATCAGGCCGTAGCTCTCGATAACGTAGCCAACACCCAGCGTGGCGTCGCCGTCCTTCAGGGCGTAGGAATCGCTCGTCAGATCGCCGAGGATCTTGGTACCGGTCAGATCATAGCAGTAATCCTTCCAGTTTGCCAGGCCGACAGGGCCATTGACCTGGAACAGGGTGGGCGCATCGCTCTTGGCCATCTCGCTCATCAGCGTAGTCTCGTACTGGCCGGAGGCGGCGGTCACGACGGTGACGGGAACACCGGTCTCCTCGGTGTACTTCTTGGCCAGATTCTGCCAGGCTTCGTCCTGCTCGGGCTTGAAGTTCAGGTAGTAGACCTTGCCGGCTGCATCAGTGGTCGCCTCGGTAGAAGCGGCAGTGGATTCAGCCTTGGATTCGGTGCTGGTACTGGTAGAGGAAGCAGCCGTAGAGGAGCTGCCGCCGCAGCCTGCCAGCAGACCCGCAGCCATAGCGGCTGCCAGAGTCATCGAGAGTGTCTTTTTTGCGTTCATGTTTTTTCCTCCTTCTCAAGAAAAACAATGATTTGCAAGGGTGTTGATTTGTTTCGTCGAAACGTTTCCGTTTCGGATTGATCTTATAATACACCTTTCCGGCGCAATAATCAATCGTTTTTTGCGATTTACTGCAAAATCGGCCTGATGCACAAATTTGCACCCCCTGTTTTGTGGAAATGTTCCAAAATAGTGACAAATTTAGCGGAAACGATTCCG
>ENA-OUNI01000502-OUNI01000502.1-human-gut-metagenome-genome-assembly--contig:-NODE-502-length-18125-cov-3.268474_pt1 | contig 18125 bp, 24 predicted proteins | sample MGYA00242499_ERZ504580 | MGnify/ENA primary metagenome ERZ504580 (study PRJEB26092, sample SAMD00036315) | human gut metagenome | host: Homo sapiens | study: EMG produced TPA metagenomics assembly of... | reverse complement strand
GAGGATAGGAAGCCGCTGATTAAGAAAAAAGCACTAGCAAATGCTAGTGCTTTTTTGTTGTTCGTTGTTAGTGGTTCGTGGGAAATGCGCGGCTTCCTATCGACAGGGTCCCCTGGGGATTGTAGGGGCCGACCTTTAACCTCTCAGACCGCCTTTGGCGGTCAGCTCCCCTATAAAGGGAGCCTTGGGCGGCCCGCTGTGATATTTGACCACAGCCTATTCAGAATGATGGTGAGCTTTTACGAGCTACGAACCATGAACAACGAGCCACGGCTTTTTTCATGGTGATATACATAACAGGTCCATGAGGCATGGTTTTACGAACTGCGACCGGCGGCCTGCGGCCTGCGAATGGCGTTTTCTCCGAACAGCATTTCGCGGGATTCCCACAACGGGACGCCTAGCCACAGCTGTCCGTTTTGGCAGCCGTCCTGCGTCTCCTGCTGGTCGGCACCTGACGGGCCAAAAAGGCTTACAGGACGTCCCCTACGAAAGCGGTCCGGTGGACCGCCCGGATTCGGCAGGATAGGTGGGAAAATAGTAGCTAGTGATTCGTGGTTCGTGGCTCGTGGGACGGCCGTTGCTAACGGCTAACTGCGACCGGCGGCCTGCGAACATACTCAATTATAATAACAGCGATTCTCATAAAGCATTATGCGAAAGGAGACTAATATTGTATAATATAGCTGTAAAGATACTGAAATTATGGTATTCGCTATATATTACTTTCGACAGGGGAGGTTTTACTATGAAAGATATCCGTATTGAACAAGTCGTTGGCCGGGAAATCCTTGATTCGCGGGGCAATCCTACGGTACAGGCCGATGTGTTGTTATCCGATGGGACTTTGGGCCGCAGCGCAGCTCCCAGCGGCGCTTCGACGGGGCAGTTTGAAGCCCTGGAATTGCGCGATGGCGATGCTCAGCGCTTTGGCGGCAAAGGCGTTAGCCAGGCCGTCAATCATGTCAATACAGTTTTACAGGACGTCTTGAGAGGCAGAATCCTTTTGATACTTACGGTATCGACAACCTGATGATTCGTGCCGATGGGACGGAAGATAAATCGCGGCTCGGTGCCAATGCCATCTTAGCCGTATCGCTGGCCTGCGCCCGTGCGGTAGCTGCGTCCCTGGGGATTCCCCTCTATCGTTTCCTCGGCGGCGTCAATGGTAATTATCTGCCCGTCCCGATGATGAATATCCTCAACGGCGGGGCTCATGCTGCCAATACCGTCGATGTCCAGGAATTCATGATCATGCCGGCAGGCGCTCCTTCCTTCCGGGAAGGCCTGCGCTGGTGCTCCGAAGTCTATCATGCCCTGGCCGGTCTCTTGAAAGCCAAGGGTCTGGCTACTTCCGTCGGTGACGAAGGCGGCTTTGCTCCTGATTTGGCCAGCGACGAAGAAGCTATCCAATATATCCTTCAGGCCATTGAAAAAGCCGGCTATGAACCGGGCAAGGATTTCGTCCTGGCCCTCGATGCCGCTGCCAGCGAATGGAAGGGGCCAAAACCGGGCGTTTACGTCCTGCCCAAGAGTGGCCAGTCCTTCACGACGGACGAACTCATCGCCCACTGGCAGAAATTATCCCAGGCTTATCCCATTTATTCCATCGAAGACGGCTTGGACGAAGAAGATTGGGATGGCTGGACGGCCTTGACGAAAGCCTTGGGGCAGCGCGTACAGCTCGTGGGCGACGATTTATTCGTAACCAACACGAAGCGTTTGGCCAAAGGGATTGCCCAGGGCTGCGGCAATGCCATCCTCATCAAGCTCAATCAGATTGGCTCCGTATCGGAAACGCTGGAAGCCATCAAGATGGCGCACCGTGCCGGCTATCGGGCCATCGTTTCTCACCGTTCCGGTGAAACAGAAGATACATCCATTGCCGACCTGGCCGTCGCCTTGAATACGGCTCAGATCAAGAGCGGTGCGCCGAACCGCAGCGAACGCGTAGCGAAATACAACCGTCTCTTGCAGATTGAAGACGAATTGCGCGGCCAGGGCATCTATCCCGGCTTCCAGGCTTTCGGGATTCAGCGCTGAACGTAGTGATCCTGTCCCCACGTACAAACTTCATGTAGAATAGGCATCAAAGATTTCCTCAGTTCCGTCAGTCCATATTCGACTTTTGGCGGTACCTGGGGATATTCTTTTCTATAGAGAATGCCGTCGGCTTCCATTTCTTTCAAAAGGATGTGATATCGATTATGAAATTTTCCAGTTAGGGCCCCGGCCGATCCGTGACTGCATCGGCTGTAATAAATGCCAGGGCAAGGGCTGTATCTTTAACCTGATTCTGCAAGAAGTCTCCCGCCTCTTTAGGCGGCGAGATGAATTGCAGGTTTCTGAGGCTCGATGCCATCAGAAAAACAATGGCTTCACAAGTTGATTTGCAGTATAATCAGTGGTAAGAGTGAAAGGATTTGGAAAGTCAAGGCAGGTGATGATAGTGAATAAGGCATACCGATACAGAATATACGACAAGGGAACAGAAAATGATGTTTGCCAAGACCTTCGGCTGTGTCCGATTCATCTATAACAAAATGTTGAGTGACCGCCTTGCTATTACAAGGAATCAGGCCAAAAGCTGAATAACACGCCTGCGCAGTATAAAGAACAATTCCCTTGGCTAAAGGAAGTAGATAGTTTAGCCCTTGCCAATGCCCAAATGAATCTGAATAAGGCTTACGGCCACTTTTGGAATGACAGCCAGCATTTCGGCAAGCCGCGCTTCAAGTCAAAGAAAAATTGTCGTGCTTCGTATTCTACGAACAACCAGAAAGGCTCTGTCCGAATCGAGGGCCATAAGGTGAAACTGCCGAAGTCGGCTGGGTGAAACTATGCCAGCATCGTCCCTTGCCGGAGAACAGTATCATAAAGACCGTAACCATCAGCCAGACGCCATCAGGAAAGTACTATATCAGTATGCTAGTGGAGTATGAAAACCAAATACTCCCTGTCATACCGAAGACCTTCCTTGGCCTGGATTTTGCGATACACGGTTTGTATGTGGCTTCCGATGAGGAGGATGTTAAGTATCCCAGTTTCCTGCGAACGGCAGAGAAAAGATTGGCTAAGGCACAGCGAAAGCTATCCAACAAGCAAAAAGGAAGTCACAACAGAGAAAAACAAAGGCTGCGCGTAGCTATTCTCCATGAGAAAGTGGCTAATCAACGGCGGGATTTCCTGCATAAGAAGGCTCGCTATCTCGCAGACCGCTATGATGTCATTGGCATTGAGGATATTAGTGTCAAAGCGATGGCCAAGCGGAAAAAGGGTGGCAAGTTCAGCTTTGGCAAATCCGTAGCGACAATGGCTGGAATATGTTCACGAACATGCTGGAATATAAGCTGGCTTGGCAAGGCAAACAGCTTATCAAGATAGACAAGTGGTATCCAAGCAGCCAGCTGTGCCATGTTTGCGGATATCAGAACCACGAAACCAAGGATTTATCTATAAGGGAATGGAATTGCCCTAAATGTGGCAGTCACCATAACCGCGATAAGAACGCTGCCATAAATATTCGGGAAGAAGCCAGGCGAATATCTGCCTGACGTAATCCATAAAATACCGTGGGTCGCACGGGAATCTACGCCTGTGGAGAGAGTGTAAGCCGCCGCAACTCTTTGGAGTCAGTGGCGCTGTTCTCGTTGAAGCAGGAAGCTCCTGCCTCTATAGGCGGGAGTACGTTCACGGATGACAATGATGATGCCGGCAACCGCTTCTTGGAAAAAGCGAAGGAAGCTGATGGCTTCGTCTTCGGGACGCCGGTCTATTTTGCCCACCCGAGTGGACAGATTCTGTCTTTCCTGAATCGCGTCTTCTATTCGTCGGCTGTAGGCGAGCTCTACCCGGTCTTTGCCGGTAAACCTGGCGCAGCGATTGCATCGGCCCGCCGCGGCGGTACCACGGCCGCTGTCGATGTCATTCAGAAATATTTCGGCATTGCAGCATGCCCATCGTCACTTCGACATATTGGAATATGGTCCATGGCATGACGCCGGACGAAGTGCGCAAAGATTTGAAAGGGATGCAGACCATGCGCAACATTGGCCGCAACATGGCCTGGATGCTGAAGGCTTTGCCAAACAGGAAAAAGAAACATCCTTTGCTGATCACGTAGAAGCAACACATCGCACGGACTTCCACCATTAAAATATAGATGAGACGCAGTTCGCAGGCCGCGGTTCGCTCGGATTCAGATGCGGCGTTCCGCCGCGACAGATTCAAACTGACAACGACGCTTCGGGAAACCCTCAGCTTGTAAAAAATGCCCCGACCGGGGCCTGCGTAGGGGCCGATCTTTAACCTCTCAGACCGCATTTGGCGGTCAGCTCCCCTATAAAGGGAGCCTTGGGCGGCCCGCTGTGATATTTGACCACAGCCTATTCAGAATGATGGTGAGCTTTTACGAGCCACGAACCACGAGCTACGGCTTTTTTTCATGGTGATATACGTAACGGGTCAATGAGGCATGGTTTTGCGAACCACTAACTGCTAGACACTAACAACTTAAAAGGGCTTGTCGCATGTGCGACAAGCCCTTTTTATTCTCTTACAATGCTGTGTTTACGGCTGTAGGCGTAGTAGACGATGAGGCCTAAGAGAATCCAGCCTGCGAACAGGATGTGGGTCAGTGTCGACAGTTCATAGATGAGGTAGAAGCAGACGATGATGCCGACGGGAGCGATGAGGTAGAGCAGGGGGCAATGGAATTTCCGCGGGATTTCAGGGTGTTTGCGGCGCATGACGACGATGCCGATGAAGTTGACCAGGAAGACGGCCAAGGTCCCTGTATTGGACAATTCGACGATGTGCATGAGCGGGACGAAGCCGGAAATGACGGCGATGAGGATGGAGCCCAAATGGTGATCAATACGGTGTGTGGAAGGTCGGATGGATCTTGCAGAGCTTCTGCGGCAGCATGCCGTCGCGGGATACGGCAAAGAAGACGCGGGACTGACCGAAGAGATAGACGATGAGCGTCGTGATGATACCGGCCAGGACGCCGATGGCGATGAGGTTAGCCATGCCGGGCCAGCCGAGGAGACGCAGGGCATAGGCAACCGGTTCCGGTGTGTCGAGCTGGGTGTAATTGATGGTAGCTGTCAGCGACAGAGATACGGCAATGTACAAGGTCATACAGATGACGATGGAGGCGATGATGCCGATTGGCAGGTCACGTGACGGGCGCTTACATTCTTCGGCTGACGTTGCGACGGCGTCGAAGCCCATGTACGAGAAGAAGACGATAGCCGCCCCGCTGCAGACGCCGCGGACGCGAAGGGCGTGAAGGGCGATAAATTAGCTGCCTGGGCGTGAGGCGCTGCGATGACGACGAAAGCGATGATAGCCGCTAAAGCGACGAGGATAAGGGCAAAATTGAGTTTCGCACTCTGTTTGGTACCGCGGATGAGGACTAAGCACAATAAAAGGATAATAATGATAGACGGCAGATTGACCAGGCCGCCTTCAGCCGGCGTTTTGAGGAGATAATCCGGGATTACCAGCCCAAAGAGGCCGTCATCCCCGACAGGTAGCCTGAGAAACCGACAGCGACGGCACTGGCTGTGACCGTATAGGCCAGGAGCAGGGACCAGCCGCAGAGGAAGGCCATGCCTTCGCCGAGGGAGGCAAAGGTGTAGGAATAGACACTGCCCGAAGCCGGGATGAAGGAGGAAAATTCACTGTACGTCAGGCCGACGAGGATACAGAGGATACCGGCAATGACAAAGGATAAGGCTACGCCCGGGCCGGCATAGCGGGCGGCGGCAATCCCGGTCAGGACGAAGACACCGGCCCCGATGATACCACCGACGCGAGGAATGTCAGGTCAAAGACGCTGAGGTTTTTGCTCAGCTTTGAGTTTTCTGCATCGCTCTGAAGCTGGGCAACGGATTTCGTATGGAAAAACGACATAAAACACACTCCCCTTTTTTAATAAAAACAATGAAAAAGTTAAATTGTATAAACTTTTTGTTAAATACAGTGTACTATGATACAGTGAGTATCGTCAATATGTTTTATAAATATAGATTTGTGTATACAGTATCCTTTATCACCAATCTTGCAATATCGGCAAGATACGCTATAATATTGATGATGAGAATTCATAATAAAATGAAACAGAGGGGGCGTGACTTATGGGATTTTTCAGCAATCTCTTCCATCACGATGATATTCAGGGGACGAAAAAATATATCTACATTACCGGCATGGTCTGCCAGAACTGCTCTAAGCACGTGACCGAAGCCCTTAAACCGTCGACGGCGTGGGCAAGGTCAAAGTCGACTTGATGCGCGGCCAGGCAGAAGTCATCGTGCTGATTCCGTGAGCGATGATACGTTGTTAAAAACTGTTGTCAATGCTGGCTATGGCGTAACGGAAATTTCTTGCAGCCAAAGAAAAATTAAAATATAAAATAGTAAGTTGATAAAAATAAAATATTATAGTATAATCGGCTTGTAAATTAAATTTATTCATGACGATGGAGTCTTACCCGCAAGTGGATAAGACTCTTTTTTATTCCCAGTATAGGAGTGGTGTTATCGTGTCTTTTCAGATGTTTGTCCCTACGAAAGCGTTATTTGGTGCCGGTCAGCTCAATCATTTGCATGAACAGGCCCTTCCCGGCAAGAAAGCCCTGCTGGTCATTTCCAACGGGAAATCGACTAAGGTCAATGGCTATCTGGACCGGACGGAAAAGGAACTGCATACAGCCGGCGTCGAAACGGTCCTCTTCGACCAGGTCGAAGCGAATCCCTTGAAATCGACTGTCATGCGCGGCGGCGCCATGGCCAGAGAAAATCAGTGTGACTTCATCGTCGCCTTAGGCGGCGGCAGCTGCATCGATGCAGCCAAGGGGATTGCCGTCGTCGCCACCAATGACGGCGATTTGTGGGACTACATCACCCAGGCACGGGCAAGGGCAAACCCATTGCCATCAAGCCCCTGCCTATCGTCGCCATTACGACGACGGCCGGGACCGGCTCGGAAACCGATGCCGGCGGCGTTATCACCAATGAAGACACGAATGAAAAGACGCCCGTCAAAGGACCATCCCTGTTCCCGGTCCTGGCCATCATCGACCCGGAACTCATGGCGACGGTACCACCGAAGTTCACGGCCTACCAGGGTTTCGATGCCTTGTTCCACAATATCGAAGGCTATCTGGCCAATAAGGCCAATCTCATGAGCGAAATGGTCGCCTTGGAAGCCATCTCCCAAATCAGCGCCTACTTGCCGACAGCCGTTCAGAATGGCATCGACATGAAGGCTCGGGAACGCGTGGCTTTCGGCAACTATCTCGGCGGCTTGGAAATGTGCCTCAGCTCCAACATGAGTGAACACTCGCTGGAACATGCCCTCAGCGCTATCACCAGGCCCTGCCCCATGGCGCCGGCCTGATTATGATCAGCCTGGCTTATTTCTCGCACATGATCGACATCCACGTCTGTGACGACCGTTTCATCATCCTGGCCCGCCATATGGGGCGTCCGGATGCGGCCAAACCGGAAGACTTCCTCGACGCCTTGAAAGAATTGCAGGAAAAATGCGGCGTCGCCAACCTCAAGATGTCCGACTACGGCATCAGTCCCGATGAATTCCATAAAATGGCCCATAATGCCAAGACGGCCATGGCGGGATTATTCATGGCCGACCGCATGCCCATGAGTGAAGAAGACTGTGTCGCCATTTATCAGGCATCTTATCGTTAAATAGCAAAAAGTGTTGTAAATACAACAGCTCTTTTGTCCAGGCCGGGCTATACTATAAGCACAGTAAGGAATGACTTACTGGACTAAGTATTCCGGATGGGAGCGTCCGGACAAAGGAGTGACTCATTATGAAATATAAAGTAAACGATACGTGTATTGCCTGTGGTATGTGTGCTGGGACTTGCCCGGAGGTGTTCCGTATGAACGATGATACGGGTATGGCTGAAGCCTATGCTGAATCGACGGAAGCTAACAACGATGCTGCTCAGGAAGCCATGAACTCCTGTCCGGCTGGGGCCATCGAAGAAGCCTAAGGCTGCAAGAAGTCTAAATAAAACATAAAGTGGCGGAATAAATATTGACATCTGCCCATCTATGCACTATGATATAGGTAAATTCATAGTACGTACGGCAAGGGCGCTGTTGAAAGCAATTTCAACAGCGCCTTTTGTGTATGTAACGGCGTGGGGACGCCGGAGGGGTATGAATTTAATTGCAGCGGAAACGCTGTAATTATTACTTGAATACTGTATACAAAATATTTAATGCATCTATTGCAAGATGGGTATTGGGGAGGATATTATGAGAACAGAACATGACTTTTTAGGTGAAATGAATGTACCGGACAATGTTTATTATGGCGTACAGACCATGCGGGCTATGGAAAACTTCCATATTACAGGTGAACATCTGGATCCGGACTTCATCCAGCCATGGCCATTGTCAAAAAAGCAGCTGCTCTCGCCAACATGGAAACGGGACGGCTCGACAAGAAAATCGGCAATGCCCTGGTACAGGCTGCCAGTGAAATCATCGACGGCCAGTGGCTGGACCAGTTCCCTGTTGATCCGATCCAGGGCGGTGCCGGTACTTCCGTTAACATGAACATGAACGAAGTATTGTGCAACCGGGCCTTAGAAATCATAGGCAAAGAAAAAGGCCGTTACGACATCATCTCGCCGAACAACCACGCCAACATGGCTCAGTCGACGAACGACGTCTTCCCGACGAGCATCAAAGTCTGCCTGAGCATGAAAGGCAAGAAGCTGACAGAAGCACTGAAGGAACTGGAAACGGAACTGGATGTCAAAGCCGATGAATTCAAAGACGTCATCAAGATGGGCCGTACCCACTTGCAGGATGCTGTTCCCATTACGCTCGGCCAGGAAATGGGCGCCTATGCTTCGGCTGTCGCCCGCGGCCGCAAACGCATTTCCCGGTCCCTGGAAGGCGTCCACGTCATCAACATGGGCGGCACGGCCGTCGGCACGGGCCTCAACGCCGAACCGGCTTACATCAAAGCCGTCGCCACGAAACTTTCCATGCTGACCGGTGATATCTTCGTCACGGCCCGCAACCTCATCGATATGACCAATAACACGGATATCTTCGCCGAAGTATCGGGCAATATGAAAGCTACGGCACTCATGCTCATCAAGATGGCCAATGACTTCCGCCTCATGGCTTCCGGTCCGCGCTGCGGCCTCAACGAATTGAAGCTGCCGGCCCGTCAGCCCGGTTCTTCCATCATGCCGGGCAAAGTCAATCCGGTCATGGCAGAAGTCCTCGACCAGACGTGCTACCAGATCATCGGCAACGATATGGCCATCAGCCTGGGCGTCGAAAACGGCCAGTTCGAATTGAACGTCATGGAACCGGTCATGGCCTTCAACCTCTTCCACTCCATGCAGTATTTGACCAACGCTATCCACGCCTTCGTCAAATACCTGCTCAAAGGTGTCAAGGCCAACAAAGAAGCCTGCCAGTCCTGGGTCGACCACAGCGTCGGCATCGTCACGGCCCTCTTGCCGCACATCGGCTATGAACGGTCGTCCATGCTGGCCAAGGAAGCCTATGCCACAGGCCGCCCGATCCGGGAAATCATCCTCGGACACGGCTATCTGACGAAAGAACAGATGGACATCATCCTGTCGCCGCAGGAAATGACCCAGCCGGGCATTGCAGGCAAACAGGTCCTGGAAGAAACCTATCTGGCACAACAGAAAATCTCTGGCTAAATTCCCAAGCCATTTATCGTGAAGCAGCCCTGTCTCCTCCTGACAGCAGGGCTGCTTCTTTTTTTGCCGGAAATCCATTATAATAGGTTTGATGTTTGATGTTTGATGTTTGATGTTTGATGTTTGATGTTTGATGTTTGATGTTTGATGTTTGGGGAGGCAGCTATGGATTGGCAGGATAATTTCCAAGAACATATACAGCTTTTGCAGCAGGCTCGGGAAGCGGATTTGACGAACCCCTTCGTCTGCCATGCATCGTCCACATCTTCCAGGAAGCCTTTGATTTGGCTTGATGGCCTTTCGCGAAGCCCTGAAGCGGGACGGCCAGGGCATGGCTGCCATGGCTCCGCCAAGGAACTCATCGCCGCAGCCTATGAACAATACCTCTTCGTCGATGAAGACATATGGCTGGCCATGCTCCGCGACCGCCACGGCAGCCACGACGCCATAGAAGCACAGGTGGGGCGCATCTTGGGAACATACCAGGACGCCCTGGCGGCGTTGTACGATTCAGATGCGGATGCGCCGCGATAGACGCAGGCCACAAGTCACAAAAAAAATGCACGGCCAGCGGCCTTGTGCGTAGGGGCGTCCCGCGCCTTTCTGGCCCGTCAGGTGCGACCTACGGAAGGCGCAGGACGGTTGCCAGAACGGACAGCTGTGGCTGGGCGGCCCGCTATGGAATTATGGAAAATCTCTTGACAGTACGGTCGTCACATGTTAGAATAATCGAAGTTAGGCGTTCACCAACGCCTGGCTTTTTTAAGTTACAGAAAAATTTCCTTGACTTAGAGGGGACTGTTGTGATACATTATAAAGGCAGTCTTACGTAACACTAGGCTTGTGACTATTTTTAAGAGAGGTGTAAGGAATGCGTACAGCTATCACTTTGGCATGCACAGAATGCAAACAGCGTAACTACCGGACGAACAAAAACAAAAAGAACAATCCGGACCGTTTGGAACTGAAAAAATACTGCCCGTTCTGCAAAAAAGAAACATTACACAAAGAAACGAAATAATTGATTGAATAAGATTGTGCTAATCTTATTTGGATGTGAGAGGTTATATGGCACTTTCAGCTAAAAAAGCAGCACAAAAGAATAAGAACAAGAAAAAGAACCCGGGCAAATCATTTTTATCTGGCGTAAAGGTAGAAATGAAAAAAGTCATCTGGCCGACGAAGAAGGAATTGATCAACTACACGGTTATGGTCATTGTCGCTACCATCGTCGTAATGGTAATCATTGGCATAGCTGATGGTGTATTTTCACAGCTGTTCAAGTTACTTCAGCTTGTTGTCGGATAGGAGGCTTGTGCTTAAATGGAAGCAGATATGAAATGGTATGTCATCCATACGTATTCCGGTTATGAAAATAAAGTAATGCAAACGCTGGAACAAAAAGTCAAATCCATGGGGTTAGAAAACGTCATTAACCGTATTCTCATTCCAATGGAAGATGAAATTGACATCAAAGACGGTAAGAAACGGACTGTCAAGCGGAAAGTATTCCCTGGCTACGTTCTCATCGAAATGGAAGTCAATGACCGTTCCTGGTATGTCGTCCGCAATACACCGGGTGTTACCGGTTTTGTCGGTTCGGCAACCAAGCCTATCCCGCTGGAACCGAAAGAAGTCGAAAAGATTCTGAAGACCCAGGGCATAGAAAGCGAACCGAAAACGCATATCTCTGTCGAAGTTGGCGAAGAAGTGCGCATTACCGAAGGTCCTTTTGAAAATTGCATGGCCGTCGTAACGGAAATCAATGAAGAAAAAGGGACTGTCAAAGGCCTTGTCAATATGTTTGGCCGAGAAACTCCAGTAGAAGTCGACTATTCTCAAATCGAGAAGGGTCTGGAATAAATACTTCTAAATGCGGCAACTCGCCGCGAGTGGGAGAATCGCAAGATTCGTTTGACCACATCTTGTAATGTAAGGAGGTGTAACTCACCATGGCAAAAAAAGTAGCAAGAATGGTAAAACTCCAGTGTGAAGCTGGTAAAGCAACTCCGGCGCCTCCGATTGGCCCTGCATTAGGCCAGGCTGGTGTCAACATCATGGCTTTCGTCAAGGAATTCAACGAACGCACAGCTAAACAGGCTGGCTTCATCATCCCTGTCGAAATCACAGTCTATGAAGACCGTTCCTTCACTTTCATTACGAAAACACCGCCGGCTGCCGTCCTTTTGAAGAAAGCAGCAGGTTTGGACAAAGCTTCGGGCGAACCGAACAAGAAAAAAGTAGCTAAATTGGGCCGCGACAAAGTCCGCGAAATCGCAACGACTAAGATGCCGGACCTCAACGCTAACGACGTTGAAGCTGCTATGAAAATGATTGAAGGCACCGCTCGCAGCATGGGTATCGAAATCGTCGACTAATTCGATGATGCTCTGCCCGTGGAAGGGGTAACCCGTTAAACCACATAAGGAGGAAGAAACATGGCAAAAGTAGGCAAGAAATATGCTGAAGCTGCAAAACTGTTCAACAAACAGAAACAGTATGATGTTGCAGAAGCAATCGACATCTTGAAAAAGATGGATACTGCCAAATTCGACGAAACCGTTGAATTGGCCGTAAACCTTAACGTAGATCCGAAATACGCCGACCAGCAGGTCCGCGGCGCCTTGGTACTGCCCCACGGCATTGGTAAATCCAAGACTGTCCTCGTATTTGCTCAGGGCGATAAAGAAAAAGAAGCTTTAGCTGCTGGCGCTGACTATGTCGGTGCTGATGATCTCGTAGAAAAGATCAAAGGTGGCTGGCTCGACTTCGACGTAGCAATCGCTACTCCGAACATGATGGGTAAAGTTGGTCGTCTCGGTAAAATCCTCGGTCCTAAAGGCCTCATGCCTAACCCGAAGGTTGGTACTGTCACGATGGACGTTACAAAAGCTGTTAGCGAAAGTAAAGCTGGTAAAGTTGAATACCGCACGGATAAAGCCGGCAACATTCATTCTTCTATCGGTAAAAAATCTTTCGACGCAGATAAATTGGTTGACAACCTGACTGCTTTGGTTGATACACTCATCAAAGTTAAACCGTCGGGTGCAAAAGGCCAGTACATCAAATCCATCACGGTTAGCTCCACGATGGGCCCTGGCATCCACATCAACCAGTACAGCATCAAAGGTGCTGCAAAGAAAGAAGAAAATTAATATCTCTCTTAGCTGTAGACTGAAGGTATGTATAATGGACGTATGTCCGCCATCTGAGGCTATGAAACTAGCAGATATCTGACTTTGACTAGTTCGGCCTCGTGGTTTCCATGAGGCGTTTTTGATTGCTAAGACGATATAAATCCCAGTTCAAGGAGGTGTATCGAACTCATGTCCACATATGCAAATCATCCGGTTTCTCCGGCAAAAGCTGCTGTCGTTGAAGAAATGAAAGAAAAACTGCAGTCCGCTCAGGGTGCTGTTTTCGTTGGTTTCTCCGGCCTTACCGTAGCTGATGTCACGAAACTTCGCCGTAAGTTCCGCGAAGGCGGTGTTGAATACAAAGTCATCAAAAACACGTTGACCCGTATTGCCGCTGACGAACTCGGCTATAACGCATTAGATGCAATTCTCGAAGGCCCGACGGCTATCGCTTATTCCACGGAAGACGCTGTAGCTCCGGCTAAGATCCTCAAAGAATTCATCAAAGAAACAAAGACTGAAGCGCTGACTGTAAAAGCAGGTCTCGCTGATGGTCAGGTCATTGATGTTGCAGCTGTTGACGCTCTGGCAAGCTTGCCGAGCCGCGAAGAACTCCTCGCAAAATTGGTTGGCAGCATGCAGGCTCCTATCTCTGGCCTTGTCAACGTACTCCAGGGCAATATCCGCAACATGGTTTATGTGCTTGACGCTGTACGCGCTAAAAAAGCAGAACAGGAAACTGCTTAATTTAGCTTACATAACTTAAAAATTAAACTCAAAAATTGATACTATGGAGGTATTTCAAAATGACTAAAGAAGAAATCATGGAAGCCATTGAAAATATGACTGTTCTCGAACTTTCCGAACTCGTAAAAGCTATGGAAGACAAATTCGGCGTTTCCGCTGCTGCTCCGGTTGCAGTTGCTGCTGCTCCGGCTGCTGGCGGTGCTGCTGCTGAAGAAAAATCCGAATTCGACGTCATTCTCCAGTCCGCTGGCGACAAAAAAATCGGCGTTATCAAAGTTGTCCGTGAAGTTACGGGCCTCGGCTTGAAAGACGCTAAAGCTCTCGTTGACGGCGCTCCGAAAGCTGTTAAAGAAGGCGTTGCTAAAGCTGACGCTGAAGCTCTCAAAGCTAAACTCGAAGAAGCTGGCGCTACTGTCGAACTCAAATAATTTCATTCGTGAAATTACAAGCTCTGCAAATCGCATGAATATGCGGTTTGCAGAGCTTTTTCATTTCCCGGGAAGGCGATTTGATACTATTTTGATACTAAAATTTCTAAAAATTGAAATCGACAGTATCTAACTTCTCGGCAACCTCGGCTTGTTTATTAGGATAAAGGTGCGAGTAAATCTGCAGCGTCGTCGTGATCTTTTCATGCCCCAGGCGGTCGGCGATGACCAACGGGGAAAAGCCCATTTCGATGAGCAGCGACGCATGAGAGTGACGCAGATCGTGCAGCCGGATGACTTTGACGCCCGTTTCCCTGGCCGTCGCTTTTAATTTCCGGGTGAGGCTGCTCTTGTTGAGATTGAAAAAAATGCGCTGGTCCGGCGAATAGAGGCGGTTTATGTGAGTTTGCAGGACTTTGCACAGAAAGAGGGGGATGCTGATGGTACGGTTGCTTTTAGACGTTTTCGGCGTCTGGATTATCTTGGCCCCTGTGACTTGGACGTAATTCTTGTTGATCCGCAGCGTATGGGCTTGGAAATCGCAGTCTGCCGGTGTGAGGGCCAGCAGTTCGCCCAGGCGCAGTCCCGTAAAAAAAGCGTCGTAAAAGCGACGCGGAAGCTGACATCCTCTTCATCGGTCAAGCCACTCAGGAAGGTCTTGAACTCGTCAAGCGTCCAGAAGGAAAGGTGCGGTGAACGGCTGCTGCCGATGGTTCCCGCCTTGCGTACAGGGTTTTCCGGCAAGTTGTAGTATTTGACGGCGTAGTTGAAAAGGGCCGACAATTTCGTGTTAATCGAGCGTTGATAAGTCGGCGCCAGGTTGCTGTGCTGCATTAGTTCTGTCTGCCATTTGCGGATCATAAGCGGTGTAATCTGGTTGATGGGCATATCCGAAAAAACGGGCAGGAGCCAGTTCTGGATGATGTTTTTACTGGTATACTGCGTCGTCGGCTTCAGGCGCCCTTCGTTGTCGCTGAGATAATGCTGGCAGAGATGCTCGAAGGTAATCAAACTGCCCTGAGTCAGCTCGTTGAGGAAATCCCTTTCGTACTTTTTGGCTTCCTGGGAACGGGAAAAGCCGCGTTTTAGTTTTTGGTGACGTTGGCCGCGCCAGTCCTTGTAATAAAATTTCGCATAGTATTTTTTTGTCTTTTCATCTCGATAGACAGGCATGGTTCTTTCCTTTCTGCTATTGCCCGGTGTCGCTGCGGTCCCTGACGTAGAGCTGATGATTATCAGCATCATACCAGAAAGACGTGTCGCCGCGCAAGAGCTCATTGATGGTATAGACACCGTCGCGGGCCTGACGGGCGGATTTGACGGCCGTGTAGGTGAGAAAGAAGTTCAGGAGCAGAAACGCCAGTAGTGCAAAGAGCAGGGGCTTGATCAGGCCATGCTGTTCTTCCAGTTTATCGCTGATTTCCTGACCGAAAGAGAAGACATTGTCGTCAGTTCGGTGGATGTCTGCCTGCAGTTCTTCTAAAGTATGGGTCTGGCCGGCGTCGCTTTCCTTCTGGAATTTCTGCAGCGCTTCCTTTAGTTCAGCGACATGATTTTCCAGTGCGGCGTTTTGCGTTTTCAGCTCGGTATTCTGGGCTTCCAGCGCGCTGAACCGGTCGAGAATTTCTTTCTGCAGTGTCACTTGTCCCGGCGTCAGGCCGTTTCTATTTGTCAGTGCCATTTGCTGATTCCTCCTTTACAGGCTCCAGCCGCGATGCATTTCTTCTTCGACTCGTTCGAGCTTATCCTTCTTGCGGTGACGTTCTTCGTAGTCGTCCTGGCTGCGGGCGTGATAGGCAGCTTCTTTTTCCGCCGCGAAGGCCTTCATCAGGCTGGGCTTGTCGTAGGCCGGGCCTAGTTTTTGGCCGCGGACCTTCTTGCCGTTGGTGGGATGGGTATAGGTCATGCCCCGGCCGTGGTCGCGCGTGACGGTGACGCCCCATTCATTTTCCAGTACCGCCTTGAAATCATCGTAACTTTTCGCTTCCTGCCGGACGCAATCGATAGCCTCCCGCAGTTCCTCTTTCCAGACGTTCTGGCCGCGGGCTGCTGACCAGTATTCGCCGTTCGTAATGCCTTCGCTGCGCTGCGGGATTGGCTGCAGGTCCCGGCTTTGGCAGAGCTCGTTGACACGGCTCTTTATTTGCTTCAGATCCTGCCGGGATGTATGCAGCTTTTTGCCGGTTTCCAGATTGACGGCGTTGACGACAATGTGGTCATGCAGATGATCCGTATCGGTGTGGGTGACGACGGCGAACTGGTAGCCCTGTTTGCCGAAGAATTCCTCGGCCAATTCGACGCCCATTTGATGGACTTCACGCGGCGAAAGCTGCTGCGTTTCTTCCGAGCTGAACGAGAGGATGTAGTGGTAATAGCGGCGGCCCGTCGTTTTACCGTAGAGCTGCTGCACCTGGTCGAACTGTTTGCCGAAATTACGGGCCCTCACCTGGGAGCCGCTGATAAAACTGTTGCGGAGCTTTTTCTCCTGCAGCAGATACTGCTGGATAGCCTGCGGATTGCGGCGGCTCGGCAGGGCTTTAAGGATGGCCATGGATGCCACCTCCTTTGCAGAGTTTCAGCTTCTTTAACTCTAGTTTTTTCAGCTGGATGGAAGCATCGAGTTGCTTCAGCAGCTCCCGGCTTTTGTTTTCGTTCTGGCAGAGTTTCAAGAATTCCTTGTGATATTGCCGCAGCTCTCGGAAATAGGCCTTGCGGGCCGCTAAGATTTCATCGCAGAAGGCGTCGAGTTTCTTGATTTGCTGGCGCACTTCTTTGGCTTCGGCGGCGAAGTTCTGGCCGCGATTGAGGGCACGGGCGATTTGGTTCAGATTGATGCCGATGCGGTTGAGTTCTTTCACGAGATTCTTGTCCTCATCGTCGAGGGCTTTTTCATCGGCCAGCGTATGGCGGAGGATGTAATCCGTCAGGGTCAGATTCTCTTCGCGGGCGTGGATGAGGAGCTGCTGTTTTTGCATATTGGTGACGCGAAAAAAATGCGGTCTTCTTTCATTTGTGGATCCTTTCCGGGGGATTCCCAAGGGGCAGCGCCCTTTTGGGCAAGACAGCCTGTTGCTTCGCGTGCGAACAACAGGCGTATCTTGCAACCCACCTAAAACCATACCCTGTCCTTCAATGAGTAGTGCACCAGTTGCCGGAAGCATAACGCACACACCAGCAGCCATCTGCACGGAAAAGAGCTACCGGAGGACCGTCTGTCCAGTCACCGGATAAGGTGATATGCTGAGTCACCATTTTCATCAGGTCGAGTGCTTCTTTTTGCGAAATCATTTGGCAGCACCTCCAGTCCGATATTTTTCCAGCAGTCACAATGAATGACGACATCATAGTTGTAATTATCATCGTCATCAGCTTTTAAAACATAGGTGCCTGTGCCATGACAGCGAGAACAATTTGGATCATAGATTTTTGTTGATTGTCCTTCGGGGATAAGCGATTCTTGCAAGTTAGGATTTTCCAGTAGTGATATGAGATAGCCATTCAAGCTTTTAGTATGATGTCGAAGGGCATACTCTCTTACTTGCTCTAAGTAGTCGTCGCTCCATGCTTGAATATGAGGCGTTTGTGCTAGTTCCTTCGCTTTTTTTGCAATGATATGCCAACCCATAAACGTATCGATTCTGTCTCTGACCTTGTTCTTGTTTGTTTGTTGTTTGTTTTTATTATTAACAACAACATTATTGTATTGGGGACAATGTCCCACTGAATTCTTAGATGAAAATGGAAAGTGGCTATTTTCAGCGATTTGTGACGGTGAATGAGAATTGGAAAGCCCAGAATCAGGAGACAATGTCCCACCTGGACTGGCTGCAATAGGGGACAATGTCTCCGCATCGGGGGACAATGTCACTATATCAGGGGACAATGTCCCCGTAAGAATTTTGACTTTTTTATGCTTCAGACGCTGTTTCCTTTTACGTCGGGCAGCGCCAGTTTCATGTTTGATTAAAAGTGGTGCTTGTAAAATTCATATTGGTTGCCGCATACTTTGATATAGCCTGCACTAATGAAATATTTTAAAACTTGGTTTACTTCTTCTGGAGTAATCTTTATACGGAG
>ENA-OUNI01000501-OUNI01000501.1-human-gut-metagenome-genome-assembly--contig:-NODE-501-length-18135-cov-5.026710_pt1 | contig 18135 bp, 24 predicted proteins | sample MGYA00242499_ERZ504580 | MGnify/ENA primary metagenome ERZ504580 (study PRJEB26092, sample SAMD00036315) | human gut metagenome | host: Homo sapiens | study: EMG produced TPA metagenomics assembly of... | reverse complement strand
TAAACGGAGAATAAGTAAAACTTTCCCAAAGATGTTTTTTTCTTCATAAGCGATACAACCTATATACAACGAAATAAAGATTTGCAGTACAAACGGTCTGTTATGAGAGAAATATAGTATCTTTGCAACATGATGTTGCACCGTTTTACTACTTCCATAACCGACATTCCGCTTCCGGAAAGGTTCACCTATCCTTTCTGCTATACTCCGCACCCATTATGTATATTGGCAGCCAAAGAAGTACAAAGCTATCTTACCCGACAAACTGCATGGAAGGACGAACTGCGCCAAGGCAAAATGTTCGGGGTACTGATTGTACAAACCGAGCATGGAGAAACCGGATATTTAGCTGCATTCTCAGGCATATTGGCCGGAAAGAACCTACATCCCTTTTTTGTTCCTCCCGTATATGACTTGCTACAGCCACAAGGCTTTTTCAAGATAGAAGAAGAGAACATCTCTTCCATCAACCGCAACATCCGGCAACTGGAAAATGACAAAGCATATGCCGCCTTATCAGCAGAGCTTGCCCGGACCATTCAGTCAGCAGAAAACATACTGGCAACAGCCAAAGCACAGTTGAAAGAAGCCAAAACAGCCAGAGAACAGCGCAGAAAAGAAAAAGAACTCAATGCGCAGGAAGAAGCCGAACTGATACGGGAAAGCCAGTTCCAAAAGGCGGAATATAAACGCCTGGAACGTTCATGGAAAGCAAGGATTACCACACTGCAAACGCAGACAGAAGACTGGGAAAGACGGATTTCAGCATTGAAGTCTGAACGTAAAACCCGCTCTGCAGCATTGCAGCAAAAGCTATTCGAACAGTTCGGGATGCTGAATTACCGGGGAGAAGTCAAGAATCTCTGTGAGATATTCGGGCAGACCGTGCACAAGACACCTCCTGCCGGCGCGGGTGAATGTGCGGCCCCCAAACTGCTGCAACAAGCTTATCTGCACGGATGGAAACCTATTGCCATGGCCGAGTTCTGGTGGGGTGATTCCCCCAAGACAGAGATACGCCATCACGGCCACTATTATCCGGCTTGCAAAGGAAAGTGCGAACCTATACTGCAACACATGCTGCAAGGTCTACAAGTAGAAGAAAACCCCATGTTGAAAAGAATGCAGGTACCCTCCCAAAATTTGGAGATTGTTTATGAGGACCCATGGCTTTCGGTCATCAACAAACCGGCAGGAATGCTGTCTGTTCCCGGCAAGGAAGATGCAGTCTCCGTCTATAGCCTGATGCGTGAGCAATATCCCGAAGCTGACGGTCCCCTGACGGTGCATCGTCTCGACATGGCCACTTCCGGTTTAATGCTCATTGCCAAGACCAAGCGTGTACACCAGAACCTGCAGGCCCAGTTCAAGAACCGCCTGGTCAGGAAACGTTATGTCGCATTGCTCGAGGGTATTGTCCCAAAGGACAAAGATACGGTCGACCTCCCGCTTTGCCTGAATCCACTTGACCGCCCACGGCAAATGGTACACACCGAACACGGAAAGCCCGCCATCACCGATTATCAAGTTCTGGAACGTCTGGACGGGAAACGGACCCGTATCGCTTTCTATCCGCGCACGGGAAGAACCCATCAGCTACGTATACATGCAGCACACCCGCTTGGCTTGCACTGCCCCATCATCGGTGATGAACTTTACGGGGAGAAAGCAGACCGGCTTTATCTGCATGCCGAATACTTAGAATTTACCCACCCTATAACGGGAGAAACCGTAAGGATTACCAAAGAAGCCGAATTCTGACTGTCTACTGATTAATAACCAGCAAAGTAATGCAATAAATGATGATACTCCGACCTACCCCACAAGATTATGACGAACTGTTGACCGTCTGGGAAGCCTCTGTCCGCAGCACACACCACTTCCTGGCAGAAAAGGATATACAGTTTTACAAACCGCTGATAAGAGAGCAGTACTTTCTTGCCGTAGAGCTTTACATCATCCGCAACGAAAAAGAAGAAATTGCCGCCTTTATGGGACTGAGCGATGAACTCATCGAGATGTTGTTTGTCCGTCCCGACCAACAAGGTAAGGGATACGGAAAACGGCTCATGGAGTACGCCGTCCACCAAAAACACATCCACAAAGTGGATGTAAACGAGCAGAACGGACAAGCTTGCCGATTTTACCAACATATGGGATTCCAAGTGGCCGGCTGGGACGAAACCGACCCGACGGGAAAGCCTTTCCCTATTCTGCACCTGCAATTACCAACCCCACCACAGATTACTCAGATTGAACACAGATTATAATTTAGCAAACTTATGAAGATACATCACATCGCCATCTGGACCTTCCAACTGGAAGAGATGAAAGAGTTCTACACACGTTACTTCAACGGGAGCAGCAATGAAAAGTACATCAACCCCAAAAAAGGATTCGAATCTTATTTCCTTCACTTCGATGAAGGAACGGATTTGGAACTGATGAGCCGTACGGACATACAGAATACCCCTATTGAGGAAAACAGACTGGGACTGACCCACTTTGCCTTTGCCTTCGACAGCCAGGAAGCTGTCCTCCGACAGACAGAACGGCTACGTACAGCGGGATATACCATCGCAGGAGAGCCCCGTACCTCCGGCGACGGATATTTTGAAAGTGTCGTCCTCGACCCGGACGGTAACCGTATAGAATGTGTATTCAGGCATAGTCTCTCAATCAGAGGAGACAAAGCTTCTCAACAGTTTTATCTCCTCTGCCCAAAGCGATTCATCGGGCGTCTCCAAAATAATAGGTATACCGTCAAAACGCACATCTTGCATAAAGCGCCGGAAGAAATCCATACCTATCAGCCCCTTGCCGATGCTGTCGTGACGGTCTACTCTGGAGCCGAGTGCTTTCTTGGAGTCATTCAGGTGTATACCGCGCAGATAGCCGAAACCTACCGCTGTGTCAAACTCCTCAAACACCTTGTCATACTCATTCACTATATCATAGCCTGCTGTATACGTGTGGCAGGTATCAAGGCAAACTCCAACGCGAGACTTGTCATCCACCCGGTCAATGATATGTCCCAGCTGCCAGAACTCATTTCCCACATTGCTACCCTGCCCGGCTGTGTTCTCTATGACAGCCACCACATCGTGCGTCTTGCCCAATATAAGATTAATGGATTCAGCGACCTTGTCCAGACACTCTTCCACGGAAATCTTATTCAGATGGCTGCCCGGATGAAAATTCAGTAACTTCAGCCCTAATTGTTCGCAGCGCTGCATCTCATCCAGAAAAGCGGCACGGCTTTTCTGTAACCCTTCTTCTTCGGGATGCCCTAAATTTATCAGATAACTGTCGTGAGGCAGGATATAGCGGGAATCGAAGCCAAGCTTCCCACAATTTTCCTTAAACACCCTGATACTCTCCTCCGTCAGCGACCTTGCCACCCACTGACGCTGGTTCTTGGTAAACAAGGCAAAAGCATTTGCCCCTATCTCACTGGCATTGACGGGAGCCGCTTCCACTCCCCCACTGGCCGATACATGTGCACCTATAAATTTCATAATCTTATTGTATTTGCTCTTTCATGAATTCCCACTGGCATTTTTTCATGTCCACACACCCATTCTTTCTGAACGTCACGCCCTCTGCCTCCAGCAAAGCACGCTGTTCCGCCCAGCACGGTGCCAGCCTGCCCTGGCTGTTCACTACCCGATGGCAGGGCAGACACATGCCGTCGGGCACATCGTGCATAGCATGTCCCACCATGCGCGAACATTGAGGTCTTCCGACAAGATAGGCTATCTGTCCGTACGTCACCACCCGCCCCGGAGGGATTGCGGCCACTACATTATAAACCTCCTGCTGAAAAGTGTCTTTGTCCATAAAAGTCTGGTTTGGGAAGGCAAAGATATGATAAATTCAGCAGGTATGCGAACAGACGTTACAAGAAAGTGGCTGCGCCGAGCGGATTGTATGTATAGGTGACATTACGGGCACGGATGATTTCGCCCGTCGGGGTAAACAATATCTGATATTTCGTCTGGAGATTTGCCATCCCTACCTCTACCGCCACGATGGACTGCCATTTGGGAAACTGTACCCAAGTGACATTCTGCACCATCCTCCGGAATATTCACTGGCGGCAAAAGCATTGTAAACGGCAGGGGGCACTTCGTCCATTGTCTCCCAGTCCGTCTGTTGCATTACCCATTGCGCCTGCCCGTCAAACCAGACTTTCGTATCAAAACCGTTCATCAGGAAATCTGCCACATAATAAGATTCATCATGCGACCAGGCAACATCATCTGCCGTAGGATACATTTTCTTCAGTGCAGCCTGTACATCAGCAGGTGCCCAATCGGCAGAAGCCGAGACTGATACCATCAGCATCAAAACCAGAAAAGAGAATTTCAACTTACTCATAACTTCATCAGATTATCATGTTATGAGAAGAACGACGTACAGTAGATTTTGTTCACCGGCAATTCCCGGCCGTCAACTCCCAACCATTCAGTGGCAATATCAGCAAGAAACGTGACCCGCCGGTATAGTTTCTATCCAGCCTCACCTCCCATTCAGCCTTTCAGCGATAATGCGGCAGATATTCAATCCCAATCCCGTACCTTGCTTGAACGCATCCAATTTATTGAAACGTTCGAAGATGCTGTCGGCCTTATCTTCGGGAATGCCCGAACCCGTATCGGCAACAGAAAAGGTAATCTTTCCCGCAATCTCCGAGAGAGAACAATGCAGATGAATCTCACCCTGCTCGGTATGTTTCTCTGCATTGGTCAAGAAATTGATAAGCACTTGCTCCAGACGCTTCTCATCCGTTACAATCAGATAATCATCCGCCACATCCGAAGTGAAATACAGCTTCACATTTTCCGGTTTACGATGTTCTACGGTAACAATGGCAGATTGACAAACGGCATTACAACTGTGAGGTTCCAAACGCATGGTATATTTACCGCTTTCCAAACTGGCAAGATCAAGAAGGTCGTCTACCAGCGTGGTGAGCAAATCGGAATTCTGCTGAATGCGGAGACTGAACTCGCTCTTCTCCTCTTCAGTAAACTCCATTTCGGGCAAAGACAGCATCTGGGAGAATCCGACAATGGCATTGAGCGGTGTCCGGATTTCGTGACTCATGTTCTGTATAAAGAACATCTTCATCTTATCCGACTGTTCGGCACGGTCGCGGGCCACTGTCAGTTCCTGGTTCTTCTCTTGCAAGGCAGCCATCGACTTGCGACGTTTGTACAGATAGAATATAAGAAAACAAGTAAACAGCAATAAAATCAAGGCTACCAGGCTTAGTACAACAATTTGGTGCTGCGACACAACCTGCTGTTCCTTCAGAATGGCTTTCTGCCGCTCGGCTTCCACATTGAGGCGGGCCAGTTCCAGATTACGGTTCTCCAGCACCAACTTACTGTTCTCGCATTGATTTTCTCCAATTCGGCATGCGACTGGCTCTGTTCCAATGCCAACTGTGTATTGGCCAGACTCAACTTCGTATTTTTGTATTCCAGCACTTTGGCTTCCAGTTTCATACGCTCGTTATCCAATTGGGCTGTCAATTCGGCCAAATCTGAAGACTGCACCAGCCGGCTCAACGAGTCTTTATAATTATTGTATACAGAGGCATACAAATAAGCCTGCTCATAGTCTCCGGACTTCACATATATTTCTCTGCGCAAACGATACACCTCCATTTTATTACCCACAGAGTCAGCTGCCTTCAGAGCCTGCTCATAGTCCTTATCCAAAACCAGCCTGTATACACGAAGTCTCCTCGCCGTTTCATTCCATCCAATCCCATATTGTTTCATCTGACGCAGACATTCGTCATAGCAAGTCTGAATTCATCATCACGGCGCATCCAGTATAAGACTTGACACTTCTCCCGCATGACCCCAATACGGCTTCCGGACGTTTTGCCTCTCTTATACCTTTCTCCGCCAGTTCCAATGCCTTATCATATCCTTCCTCCTTTTTACCACGATAATATCTGATGAGAGCCTGGTAAAGTGTTGTAGGGTCCTGCTCCGGAAGATGCTCTTGCATATACACCAAAGCTTCCTGATAGTATTCCGCAGCCAATGCTTCATTTCCACGAACACGATAAATGTTTCCCAAGGTACGAATACAAGAAAAGATTCCATAATCATGTTTATCCTCAAAGGCTTGCTTCTTCATATCTTCAGCCTTTTGTAGTGCACGCAACGTACGGCCATTGTTCAATAGCTTATTAATCTCAATTGTACAAGCAAAATAATAATACTGTAAATAGTCATTTTTCCTCGCCTCGAGCCTTAACCTTTCGGCAGACTGCTCCAACATATCATAGTTATTGGCGGCAGCATAATAATGTACGGGAATGGTCAGTGCCAGGCATTGGGCTTTCTTATCTTTCTTCTTGGTAGCTTCAGCATATAGAGTATCAGCTATAAGCAACCCTTGCGGAAGGGTATTCCATCTTGTTGCCCGCTGATAAATAATATATAAGGAATCATCAATCTTATACGGATTGTTCTGTGCCCGAGCAGGTAAAGAAAATCCTGCAAGAAGTAGACACAGCAAAACCATTATATATTTTATTATCGACACAATGCAAAGATACTCTTTAAAATCCAAATAGTATAAAATATAGAAAAAAAAGTTCATTTTCTACAAGTTAAAATGATATTCCATGGTAATCCAGCGGCAAATGACTAACTTTACACCAGAAATTCAGAAATATGATAAGAATACATCCCATATCCGGCAACAAAAAGCAATATCTTGACCTGCTGCTGCTTGCGACGAACAAGAGTCCATGATTGACCGTTATCTGGAACGGGGAGAGATGTTCATCCTATCCGATAATGATACAGTCAAAGCGTCTTGTGTAATCACCTGCGAGGATAAAGGAATCTACGAATAAAGAGCATAGCTGTCTATCCGGAATACCAGCGCCAGGGATATGGAAGACAACTGATAGCATTCGTTCTTGAACATTATAAAGACCGGTGCCATACTATGCTTGTCGGCACTGGAGACAGTCCGCTAACCATCCCCTTCTATGAAAGCTGCGGATTTGCATACTCACACCGGTACCCGATTTCTTTATCGATAATTACGACCACCCCATATTTGAAGGAGGCAAGCAACTGAAAGACATGATTTATCTGAAAAGAACGCTTCAACCAAAATAATATCCTATATTTGCATATCACTTAACTCCACACATTATGGAAGCTAAACTTTGCCAAAGCTGCGGAATGCCCTTGTCATCTGCAGAAGTACTCGGAACCAATGCCGACGGTAGCCTCAACGAGGAATATTGCACCTATTGCTACCAGCACGGCAATTTTGCACAAGACTGCACTATGGACGAAATGATAGAACATTGTGCACAGTTCACCGACGAATTCAACAAGGATTCCGGAATGAATTTCACTAAAGAGGAAGCCATTGCCGGTATGAAAGAATTCTTCCCGACCTTGAAACGCTGGCAGTCCAAACAATAAACATGCCATCCCGTATCGAGCAGGAAAAACAGACAGTAGAACGGATGGTCCGCCTCTACTGCCGGAAAAAGGAAGGTAACAAGCAATTGTGTCCCCGATGCGAGGAATTGCTGGGATATGCCCGCATTCGTCTTTCACGCTGTCCTTTCGGTGAGAATAAATCCACCTGCAGGCAATGCAGCATTCACTGCTACAAGCCCGAAATGAAAGAACGGATGCGTAAAGTCATGCGGTATGCCGGACCACGGATGCTGTTATACCATCCCGTGGCGGCACTCTGCCATTTGTGGCAGGAGTATGTCCATCAGTATCTCACCAAACGTTTCGGAGTTCCGCGCCAGGAACAGCACAAACAATAAACCGTATCCAGGTCGTATCCTTCCAATGAAGAGGTGCTGTCTTTAGGCACAATCTCGCCTTTGTCAGAGATGTAGACCGGCAAGCGCTCACCTTGTCCGTTCGTCACAAAAAATGCCCCCACCTTGCATTGGGGGCATACCATCTTACGCATAATCAATTGAAATAATACAAAAATATAGCCACCCCTTCCAATGCCTTCTTCTTTTCACCTTGTATTTCGATGGCAAACTTTATTTCCGCCTTTGCTACGCCGCGCAGATTCGACAGAGATTGCAAATGGGCAACCAGTCGGATGCTCTGTCCGGATAATACCGCCTGACCGAACTTCATCTTGTCCATACCATAATTAATCATCATCTTCAGGTTGTTCACTTCAATAATCTGGTTCCACAGATATGGCAACATGGACAAGGTGAGATACCCATGTGCAATAGTGCTCTTAAAAGGGCTTTCCACTTTGGCGCGTTCCGTATCGACGTGTATCCACTGATGGTCCAATGTCGCATCAGCAAACAGATTGATACGCTCCTGAGGGAGCTCTACATATTCCGAAACACCGATTTGCTGGCCTACCAGCTTTTCAAAATCCTCGTACGAGTTGATAATCACTTTTTCCATTACTCTCTATTTTATTGATAAATTATAAATTCACACGCTTTATCCACATATCCGCCATTCGTTTATGCCCTGCAGGAGTGGGGTGGATACCGTCCCAAATCCAATAGGTGTCTTGAGAAGCCGGAGCAGTGCCGAGAATTTCATCGAACATCGCATTATAAGGAAGAAATACCGTCTGATAGTCCTTCGCTATCCTCTCTACGATGGCGGCACAGCGACGCACCAGACTATCACGTTCTGCAAAGTCCTCACTCTTACGCATATTGCCGACATTGGCAACAAAAGGAGTGCCCAGCACTATCTTCAATTCCGGATTGGCCTGCAAAGAACGGTCAAGCAAGGAACGGTAACACTTCTCCCATCCTTCAAAATCAAAAGGCTCTTTTTTGTCACCCTGCAGATAGTAATGTACATCGTTTGTCCCCACCAAGACGGAAAGCACATCCGGTTTCATTCCAATGACATCCTCTTCCCAGCGTTTCTCCAAATCCCGGAGAGTGTTTCCACTGATGCCACGGTTAAAAAAAGCATATTCCTTTCCGGAAAATCTCCTTGATAACGACTTGCACACAAATACATATAGCCGCTACCGTAAATATGGTTCATATCCCAAAGGCTTCGTTCCGCAGTCGGTTTGGGCATCCCGCAGGCATTTCCCCAGTTACCGTCCGTGATAGATCTCCGATAAACAAGACACGCGGGCCGCTTGCATGGAGTAAGAGTGATATGCAGAAAAAAACTATTACAAAGAGTCCAATACGCTTCATGGCATTTTCTTGTTAGAATGTAAAAATTGCAACAAATATACGTCTTATTCCGGCAAGTACAAAAACTCGGGTACCTTTTTCCCATTTCCCAAAAACACATATAACCCTTATTTTTATTTCCGTTCATCACAGATTAATTTGGAAATAATGTATCTTTGTCAATATCTTAATTGTTGTGGCAGAACAAAAACATCACTATTAAAGATTCCGGTATGAATTCTAAATTTGATTATGACTTACTGTCAGCAATGATGACCAATGCCAATATGGGATGGTGGGAAGCTGATTTAAAGACCGAAAGCTACATTTGCTCCGAATATATCTCCCGGTTGCTGGGACTGGATGAGGATGGAACCATCAGCTTTAAAGATTTCAACAAACGTATCCTGAAAGAGGAACAACGGCATACTACCACACATTCCTTCGACAATATCCGGCAGACACAAGAGACTGTATATCTGCTCAACACAGTAGAGGGTCCAACGTGGATAAGAAGCAAGATATGCCTGCAGAGAACCGATGAAAACGGTAATGTCAAAGTCTACGGCATTGCCGAAACACAAGACGGTCCCGACATGTCATCGGCATCCCAAGCCTTACAAGAGCGTAACCGTCTCCTCCATAATATTTATAAATATCTTCCGGTAGGAATTGAGCTCTATAACCGAGAGGGAATATTGATAGATATGAATGACAAAGAGCAGGAAATGTTCCATCTCAAACAGAAAGAAGATCTACTTGGAATTAATATTTTCGAGAATCCGATTTTCCCGGAAGAGATGAAAAGCAAGTTAAGAAAACATGAAAATGCAGACTTCACTTTCCGGTATGACTTCTCTAAAATAGGCAATTACTACAAGACACAGAAGAAGACGGGCACCATAGACCTTGTAACCAAAGTCACAAGCCTTTACGACGATAATCACAACCTGACCAACTATCTGCTAATCAACGCAGACAAAACGGAAACGACCGTCGCTTACAACAAAATACAAGAGTTCGAGAGCCACTTTGAGCTTATAGGTGACTATGCCAAAGTGGGATATGCCAATTATGACCTTCTTAATGAGCAAGGCTATGCCCAACGCAGCTGGTACAAGAACTTGGGTGAGAAAACAGAAACACCGTTGTCCGAAATCATCGGAACCTACAATCATCTCCACCCAGACGACCGTACTATCATGCTTGACTTCCTACAGAACGTAAAGAGAGGACTGGCACACAAGCTCAGCCGGGAAGTACGTGTTCTTAAAGAAGACGGTTCTTTCATGTGGACCCACGTCAACATCATTGTAGAACGCTACATGCCTGAACAGAACATCATAGAGATTATCTGCATCAATTACGACATCACCCAATTAAAGCAGACGGAGCAATGCTGATACAAGCCAAGGAAAAGGCCGAAGAGGCAGACTGGCTGAAATCCGCTTTCCTTGCCAATATGAGCCATGAAATCCGCACGCCGCTAAATGCGATTATCGGTTTCTCCAGCCTGCTGCACTACGTGGAAAACGAGCAGGAAAGGGAACAGTACATCTCTTTGATAAACCACAACAACCAACTGTTGCTCAAACTAATCAACGACGTTCTGGACCTTTCCAAGATAGAGGCCGGACACATAGAGCTCCATTCCGAATGGTTCAATCCGGCAGAACTCATCGAGGAAAGTATTACCGAGTACGAACGGAACGTTCCGGCAGGAGTGAAACTCTTTGCCAGGTATCCGGCAGCCCCCGGCCAGATAGAGCACGACCCGATGCGCATCAAACAGATACTGAACAACTTCATATCGAATGCACTGAAAAACACCGTGCAGGGACATATCGAAGTGTACTACGAAACGGACACAGACGGAATAAGAATCAGTGTTTCCGATACTGGATGCGGTATTCCCCCCGACAAACTGGGAATGATATTCGAACGGTTTGAAAAGGTGGACTCTTTTGCCCAAGGTGCCGGATTAGGACTCTCCATCTGCAAATCCATCGTTGAGAAAATGAATGGAGTGATTACCGTAGATTCGACAATGGGAGTGGGAAGCACATTCACCGTGGAACTGCCCTGCCGGACAAGACCATCCTGACAACAAACGAAAAACAATGATTTATGACCGCACAGAAAGAATTTACCCTAACCCCTCGCCGGCGTGGCTTTCACCTGGTGACAGAGGAGATTATACGCAACCTTCCACCGCTTCCGTCTGCCGGAATCCTGCATCTGTTCATCAAGCATACAAGCGCAGGCCTCACCATCAACGAGAATGCAGACCCTGACGTACAGACAGATATGGAAGCCATCTTCAACCGCCTCGTAAAAGAACGGGAACCTTATTACCAACATACATGCGAAGGCGATGACGATATGCCCGCCCATGCCAAGGCAACCCTCAGCGGAACCAGCCTCACCATCCCCATCACCAATGGGCGTCTGAACATAGGTATCTGGCAAGGCATCTATCTCTGCGAGTTCCGCAACCGGGGCGGAGGAAGAAGAATTGTAGCAACCGTCATCGGATAATCCCCTATCATCATGCAGAAAGCCATCATCATCGGTGCCACTTCAGGCATCGGACAAGAAGTAGCCAGGATACTTGTACAACAAGGCTGGCATATAGGTATTGCCGGCAGAAGAGAGGAAGCATTGCATGCCCTGCAAGCCACCGCACCCGACCGGATAGTCACGGAACAGCTGGACGTTACGGAAGAGACAGCGACTCTACACCTCCATAACCTGATAAAAAAGCTGGGAGGCATAGACCTGTTTTTCCTCAGTTCCGGCGTGGGACATCAAAACCGGGACTTACAACCGGACATCGAACTGAACACGGCACGTACCAATGTAGAGGGATTTACCCGCATGGTGACTGCCGCCTTCAACTATTTCAAGGAAAAAGGCTCCGGACATATTGCTGTCATCAGTTCCATTGCAGGCACTAAAGGACTAGGCGTTGCACCGGCCTACTCTGCCACCAAACGCTTCCAGAATACCTATATCGAAGCGCTGGCACAACTTGCCCGGATGCAGCATCTTGATATACACTTCACCGACATCCGTCCGGGATTTGTTGCCACCGATTTATTGAAAAGCGGGAAATACCCGATGCTGATGAAAGCAGACCGTGTAGCACAGCACATAATCAAGGCTTTAAGAGAAAAGAGACGGGTAGTTGTCATTGACGGACGCTACCGGGTACTGGTATTTTTTTGGCGTATGATTCCACGATGGCTATGGGAAAGGTTGCCTATAACGAATTGATTTCGTATCTTCACGTCTCCAAACAGAAATATACATACAGACATGAAGAAAAATTCAAAATATATCGTGCTTACCGCTGCCATTGCACTGTGCGCAGGTTCCAGCCTCCCCTTCCTCGCAGGCAGCAGTACGCTGAATCCCGAACGCGATTCCGTGAAATCCGAAGTTCCCTACTGCGTGACCTCCCCCAGCGTACCGGATAAGATCACTTTTGCCGGACAAGCTATTGACCTGCTTCGCTACGACCACCGCGAACGTATGGACCGCGAACTGATGTCCTTCACCTACATGCACTCCACCACCATGCTCATGGTGAAGCGTGCCAACCGCTACTTCCCCGTCATAGAGCCTATACTAAAAGCCAACGGCCTTCCCGATGACTTCAAGTACCTCGCTGTGATAGAAAGCAACCTGAACCCGCTTGCCAAATCGCCTGCGGGTGCCGCCGGCCTATGGCAGTTCATGCCTGCCACCGGACGCGAATTCGGACTGGAGGTGAACAGCAACATCGACGAACGATACCATATCGAGAAAGAGACCAAAGCAGCCTGCAAGTACCTGAAAGATGCTTATCAGAAATACGGGAACTGGCTGTGCGTAGCCGCTGCTACAATGCCGGGCAAGGACGCATCTCCACACAACTGCAGAAGCAAATGGTGGACCAGGCTGTCGACTTATGCTGGTAGAAGAGACTTCGCGCTACATGTTCCGCCTGCTGGCAGCCAAAGCAGTCATCAGCAATCCGCAGCAGTACGGCTTTCTGTTGAAACGGGAACATCTTTATCCACCCATCCCCTACACGGAAGTGACCGTCACAACGGGCATCGGCAACCTGGCACAGTTTGCCAAAGATAAAGGCATCACCTATGCCCAACTGAAAGATGCCAATCCGTGGCTGCGGGATACCTCGCTGATGAATAAAAGCGGACGTACATACATACTAAAAATACCGACACAAGCCGGAATGCATTACAACCCCAAGAAAACAGTGCCCCACAATAAGAATTGGGTCATCAATTAATAAAAAAGAAAGAGAGGATACGATGATGATGTTAAACTTTGATTTTGTGCTCAGGTTGCTGGTAGCCGGAATATTGGGTGCCATTATCGGACTGGACCGGGAATACCGTGCCAAAGAAGCAGGCTACCGCACCCATTTCCTGGTATCATTGGGAAGCGCGCTCATCATGATTGTATCCCAATATGGTTTTCAGGAAATCATCAAGGAAAGCAGTGTGACGCTGGACCCCAGCCGTGTTGCCGCACAAGTAGTCAGCGGTATCGGATTCATCGGTGCGGGTACCATCATTTTCCAGAAACAGATAGTCAGGGGACTGACAACAGCCGCAGGAATATGGGCTACTGCAGGCATCGGATTGGCAGTAGGTGCAGGAATGTACACCATCAGCATTGCCGCCACCCTGCTGACTCTGGCAGGGCTCGAACTGTTGAGCCTTATTTTCAAAAGCATTGGCATGAAAAGTTCCGTGATAACCTTTTCCACTTCCAGCAAAGAGATACTGCCGCAAGTGTCCCGGCGATTCAACTCCAAAGACTATCTGGTGGTGTCCTACAACCTGGACCGGCAAGTGCAGGGAGAGTACACCAACTATCAAGTGACCATGGTCATCAAATCCAAGAAAAGCTATGATGAGGGATATTTGCTGCAACTGATGCAGGAATTTCCCGAAGTGACAGTGGAGAAAATCGAATAAAGGGAATCACTGCTGTTTTTCCGTCAGATATTTCCAATAGCGCACGGGCATGTCCTGCTTGTGCTTCCGGGGATTGAGGCGTTCCTTGATGCAGATTGCCTTGAAATAGGTTTTCCAGAGAGACTGGAAAAGCTGTTCGTCTCCGTCCATCAGACTTTCGTCGAGCATGCCGGTGACAAGATGTCCTTCGCGACTGTCCTCACCAAAAGTCACCTGGCGCACCTCCTTCAAGTCGTAATAGTACCCATAGCTCGCCTGATGTCATAAATCAACCAACGCTGGTCGGCAAAACGGTCCTTGAAATGCCCCGTCACCAAAGGAAGGGCATTCTTTTCGGGCTCGATGGCAGCAAAGAAAGTACCGTCCGCAGCCTTCTGGAAGCGGACAAACTGAAGCAGGCGTATACGCTCCCAATCCACCCGCTTCCACATACGGGAGAACTCCAGCACATCAGGTCGGCAAAGTTCGTTTCAATGGAGCGAGGAGCATCTATCGCCTTGCGGATATAGCGGAACAGCAGCATGGGAGTTTCCGGTTCCTCTGCCAGCCAGCATTGGGCGAGGCAGGCAAGTGCCGCAGACGACAGCTTCTTCTGCAATCCGCGCCAGACGCGACCGGACTTCTCCTCATCGGTTATCACTGTAAATATTTCATCGTAGAACAATGGTAGAGGCTCTCCCTCCAACAACAGTGTATCGGGGAAAATGCGGCGGAAATAGGCTTCAAAAACAGAAGTCAGCAATCCCTCAAAAGTCTTATCGTATAAAAAGATATTCATTCGCCAAAATCAAGCATCAACTGCCTCTCATCCACTTTTTTCTTGTTCGGTTTGGGCAACAGCAGACTGCGTACCCCTTGCGGAGTCAGCTCATTGACCGTGCGCATCGGCAACTCGCAGCAGGTAATGAAATACTGCGCCTTCTTCATCACCACCCCTATCTTCTTCACTGGTAGAAACCTATCTTGGAGAACGTCGGGAAGCCACTATCAGCCGTGCCGACTTCACGCCGATGCCCGGCACGCGGAGCAACATCTCATAATCCACCTTGTTCACATCGACCGGAAACTGCTCGGGATGGCGCAAAGCCAGGACAGCTTGGGTCAATCTCCAAATCAAGGTCCGGGTAGGCATCATCCACTATTTCCTCCACCTTGAACTGATAAAAACGCATTAACCAATCGGCTTGGTAGAGCCGGTTTTCACGTACCAAAGGGGGCTGCTTCAATGCCGGCAGGCGCTTATCGTAGGTATTGACGGAAATATAGCCCGAATAGTAGACACGCCGCATCGTAGGTCCCTTGTAGAGGGCCGACGAAAGATACAGAATATCCTTGTCCGTCTCGGCGGTAGCGCTACTATCATCTGTGTGCTTTGTCCTGCAGGAGCGAAACGAGGAGCGTGGCGGTGTTTCTTGCGTTCTTCCGAACTTTCAAGGACTCCCTGCTGGATGTAGCGCATAGGCGCATATACACTCTTATGGTCTTTCTCCGGGGCAAGCAGTTTCAGGTTCTCCTCCTTCGGTATCTCGACATTGACGCTGAGACGGTCGGCATAAAGTCCTGCCTCATTCACCAGTTCGCGGCTGGCACCGGGAATGCTCTTCAGATGGATATATCCGTTGAAACGATGGATAGTGCGGAGGTCCTTGGCAACGCGCACCAGGCGTTCCATCGTGTAATCGGGATTACGCACCACCCCACTGCTCAGGAAAAGCCCTTCGATATAGTTGCGGCGATAGAACTCCATGGTGAGGTCTACAAGCTCGGCCACCGACAGCGTGGCACGCGGCAGGTCGTTGCTGCGGCGGTTGATGCAGTAGGCGCAGTCGTAGATGCAATAATTGGTAAGCATCACTTTGAGCAGGGAGATACAACGGCCGTCCTCGGCAAAACTATGGCAGATGCCCCAGCCACCCACAGTGTTCCCCAGCATGCCTGCCTTGCCGGAGCGCACCGTACCACTGGAGGAGCAAGAGACGTCATACTTTGCCGACTCTGCCAGTATCTTCAGTTTATTGAGAACGTTTTCATCCATAATACCTGCGTCAAAAGTAGCAATAATACTTTTCAAAAACAAAAAAGACCGCCAGTAGTGGCAGTCTTTCGCAGCATCAAATATGCTTTTTTTCTTACTTCTTAGAAGCTTCCAAAGATGCTTTGCGGAATTCCTTCATAGCTTTTTCGATTTCCAAAGAAGCCTTACGAGCGCGAGTTCCTGCTGCCTTGTTACCGTTTTCCAACTGAGCGTTTGCATCTTTTGAGAAGTCTGCATACAATGCAGCTACTTTTTCAACTAATTCTTTCATAATCCTTTTTAAATTACTTCGTTAATAATGTCTGGCAAAAATACATTCTTTCTTGAAATAAATGCAGAAAAACGATATTTTTTTTGAAATATTCGGTAAAATCGCCGCAAAAAGGGGCTCTTACGCATTTTTTATCTACTTTTGCAAGCATGAAAACGCTTACTGACACCGAATATATACACGCTCTCATAGCCGAAGGAGAGCACCAACAGCAGGATTTCAAGTTCGAAATATCCGACGCCCGCAAGATAGCCAAAACCTTTCAGCCTTTGCCAATACAGACGGTGGAAAACTGCTCATCGGAGTGAAAGATAACGGGAAAATTGCCGGTGTCCGTTCGGACGAAGAACAATATATGATAGAAGCGGCTGCCGGACTTTATTGCAGCCCCGAAGTGAACTACATCATGCAGACCTATCTGGTGGAAGGCCGCAGTGTGCTGGTGGTACAAATCGAGGAAAGTGACCGGAAGCCGGTATATGCCAAGGACGAAACAGGAAAATACTTGGCCTATCTCCGCATCAAGGATGAAAACATCCTGGCTACTCCCGTCCATCTGCGCGTCTGGCAGCAAAGCGGAAGTCCGAAAGGAGAACTGATAGAATATACCGAACGGGAACAACTGTTGCTCAATCTGCTGGAAGAAAACGACCGCCTTTCACTGAACCGTTACTGCCGCCTGGCGCATCTTTCCCGACGCGCCGCCGAACATCTGCTGGCAAAGTTTGTTCGTTATGACATAGTGGAACCGGTGTTTGAAGGACACAAATTTCACTTCAAGCTGAAATAGGCAAGGAGATTCCGTCAGGTTTGTCCAGATTTGTCCATGGTACAAATCGCAGCACACGAGCTCATACCACGTTGATTATCACCGACTTGCAAGGAGTCTATTTCAGTTAACGACAGAGGTAGCCTTGAATAACGACAGAGGTAGCCTAAAGTAACGACAGAGACCACCTTAGATAACGACAGAGGGTAGCACTTGTTTTGTGTGAGTTTTTTTACTACAAATAGATAACTGTACATATACATTATGGGAATAATAAATCTGATAAACGACCTGCTCTGGACCTACATCCTCGTTGCCCTGCTGTTGGGATGCGCCGTATGGTTTACGCTGAGAACCCGCTTTGTACAGTTCCGGATGATAAAGGAAATGGTACGTCTGCTGGGCGACTCGGGCGGGAAAGGCGATGCCAAGGAAAAGCATATCTCATCGTTCCAGGCATTTGCCATCTCCATTGCCAGCCGTGTAGGTACGGGCAATCTTGCAGGGGTTGCCACCGCCATTGCAGTAGGCGGTCCGGGCGCTGTATTCTGGATGTGGGTGATTGCCTCCTGGGTGCTTCCAGCTCGTTTGTAGAATCTACACTGGCCCAATTGTATAAGATAAAGGGCAAAGACTCCTTTATCGGCGGCCCGGCCTACTATATGCGTAAGGGACTGAAACAGCCGTGGATGGGGGCACTGTTTGCCGTACTTATCACCATTACCTTCGGATTTGCATTCAACTCGGTACAGAGCAATACACTGTGTGCCGCTTTCGAAGGCGCTTTCGGGTTCGACCATGCCGTTGTGGGAGCATCATCACCGCACTCACGCTGACAATCATCTTTGGAGGCGTACAGCGCATACGCCAAAG
>ENA-OUNI01000499-OUNI01000499.1-human-gut-metagenome-genome-assembly--contig:-NODE-499-length-18173-cov-2.193838_pt1 | contig 18173 bp, 23 predicted proteins | sample MGYA00242499_ERZ504580 | MGnify/ENA primary metagenome ERZ504580 (study PRJEB26092, sample SAMD00036315) | human gut metagenome | host: Homo sapiens | study: EMG produced TPA metagenomics assembly of... | reverse complement strand
GGCGGACATCGATGAACCGGACGCCCTCGGCCGGAAGCACCCCGACCGTCTTGGCCGCACCGCTCCCGAAAACGAAAAACTCCCCTTCGGGACGGATGAACCTGCCGAAACTCCCGGACGTCACCACCTCGGCCGCCACCTCCGAACGACTCTCCAGCGAGGTGTCGAACACCTCGGCATAGACCTCCATCCGGCGGGCGTCTATCATGGGACACAGCAGGCGGATTCCCATTGCGCGGAGTGGAACAGTCCCGCCTCGCGGTCATCGCATGCGATAACCGCCATCGCGGCGAGCGAGTCCACCGCCAGCAGGGGAACATCCAACGCATAGCAGAGCCCCTTTGCGAACGACGTACCTATCCTCAGCCCAGTATACGACCCCGGCCCCCGGCCGACCGCCACCGCATCCAGTCGCGGGGAGATATTCCCACCTCCCGAAAAAGTTCGTCGGCGAACAGGGCCACCTTGCGGGCATGGTCGCGTCCCGCCTCCTCCCGGAGGGAGACGAGCCGCCCCCCGCGGGCGAGCGCGACGGAACAGACATCCGTTCCGGTTTCTATGCAGAGTATGAGGGACATTTTTTATCCGTTTAGGAAGGAAGCGAGTTCCGCACGACGGGCTGCCATCCCCCGCACACCCGGCAGGGTACGACAGAAAAGGTCATCGCTTCATGGCGCGGTCCATCTCCCGCCGGGCATCCTTCTCCTTGATGTATTCGCGTTTGTCGTAACGTTTGCGCCCGCGGGCGAGCCCTATCACCACCTTGGCGAGTCCCCGCTCGTTCAGGAAGAGCCGCAGCCCCACGACAGTCACCGACTTGTCCTGCGAGGCCCGCTCCAGCTTGTCGAGTTCGCGCCTGTTGAGCAGCAGCTTGCGGTCGCGTCTGGGCTGGTGGTTGTTGTAGGTACCCAATGATACTCGGAGATATTCAGCCCCCGGATGTAGAGTTCGTGGCGGTCGAAATAGCAGTAGCAATCCACATGGAGCCTTGCCGAGCCGGAGCGACTTATCTCGGTACCGGTCAAGACGATGCCTGCGACATACTCTTCGAGTATCTCGTAATCGAACGCGGCACGCTTGTTCTTTATGTTTATCTTCTTGTTGTAATCCGCCATAGCTTAACCCTGCAAAGGTACATATTCCGCAGCGATAAACAAAAACCGGACCCGGCACGTACCGGCGGCCGGGGAGGCCCGTCACAGTATCAGTCTCGATATCTTTTTCGCAATCCGGGTACGCACTTCGTTGAGCGCGGCGATGTTCTCCATGATGGACATCTGCTCCTCCTCGGAGAGTGCCTCGTCGGCCAGACTCTCCTTCAGTTTTCCGATAATGGCCTCGATGGTCTTCGACTTATAGAGGGTGACGACACGGGGTATGAGTTCCGAAAGGCGCTCCTCCTCACTGTCGAGAAAAATCTCGTGACGTTTCCACAGCTCGCTCATCACATAGTTGGTATCCGAGGTGAGAATATCCACCGCCGCATTGCACACCAGCGGATCGGCATGGTTCGTAAAGTAGTGCTCCGGTACCTTGACACCTTCGCCGAGTTCGGCATAGTGCTGCTCGTAGCACTCGTACAACGCCCTGTATTGGGGATTCCGGATGGAGACGTCGTCGCGCAGGTCGCTGAAAATAGTCTCCGCCACGTTGAATTTCACGAGGTTGCGCCCCTCCTTGTGTTCGAAATAGAGATGACCGTACTTCATCAGGTATCCCACTATCTCCTTCTCCAGCTCGTCCATGCTGCTGCCTGCGGTCACACCCTTGAGCGAGGCCGGCAACGCGGCGGCCTGCTCTTCGCGGCGGCGCTGAGCCTGCATGCTGCGCAGAAATCGCCGGTCTGGCGGTCGTACTGCACCGAATGGCGTTTGCGGGCCACCTCGGCCACGAGTACCTGCTCGTCCACATCCATGCTCTTCGCACAGTCCTTGATGAAAACCGAACGGACAATCGGGTCGGGTATCTCGGAGATGGACTGCACGATATCGGTGACCAGTGCCGCCCGCTTCAGCGGGTCGTCCCCTGCGTCGGCCATCAGCAGGCGTGTCTTGAAACGAATGAAATCCTCTTCGTGCCCCTCGATGTAGGCCCTGACCTCCTCTGCCGAATGCGAACGGCCGAACGAATCGGGGTCTTCGCCGTCGGGCAGCAGCACCACCCGCACGTTCAATCCCTCGCGCAGTATCATGTCGATACCGCGGAGCGACGCCTTGATACCTGCCGAATCGCCGTCGTAAATGACGGTAATGTTCTTCGTGAAACGGCTGATGAGCTTTATCTGGTCTGCCGTCAGGGAGGTACCCGACGAAGCCACGACATTCTCGATGCCCGTCTGATGCATCCGCATCACGTCCGTATAGCCCTCCACGAGAATGCAGAAGTTTTCGCGCACGATGGCGTTCTTCGCATGGTAGATGCCGTAAAGGCTGTGGCTCTTGCTATATATGAGGCTTTCGGGAGAATTGAGGTACTTGGCCGTCCGGTCGCTCGTCTTCAGCACCCGCCCGCCGAAAGCGATGACGCGGCCGCTGATGGAGTAGACGGGAAATATCACCCGGCCCGTGAAACGGTCGTAATAACCGCCCGTCTCGCGCTTGATGGTGAGTCCCGTTTCGGTGAGGAACTGCTCCTTGTAGCCGGCACCGAGCGCCGCCATGGTCATCGCGTCGCCCTTGGCCGGACAGTACCCCAACGCGAACTTGCGCACCGTGGCATCCGTGAAACCGCGCTCACGGAAGTACCCCATTCCCACGCTCAGCCCTTCATCCGTATCGTGCAGCACATGCTGGAAATAGTCGGCGGCCCAACTGTTGACGACCATCATGCTTTCGCGGTCGTCGTTCCGCCTGGCCTCCTCCGGAGTCAGCTCCTTCTCCCGCACCTCGATGCCGTATTTCTTCGCCACATACTTGAGTGCCTCGGCATAGGTCATCTTCTCGTGCTCCATGACGAAGGTCACGGCATTCCCGCCCTTGCCGCAGCCGAAACATTTGAAGAGCCCCTTGGCCGGAGAGACGATGAAAGAAGGGGTACGTTCGCTGTGGAAAGGACAGCATGCCTGGTAGTTCGCCCCCTTCTTCTTGAGGGTGACGAAGTCGCTCACCACCTCCACGATGTCTGCGGCGGCATAGATGCGGTCCACTGTTTCCCTGTCTATCATCTCGTGCGTAAGGATTACGGATTGCAAATTTACGAATTTTCCGGGCACCGTTTGCGGACGGCAGGGGGTTTTCGCCCGCACCTTCCCGGCGACGGTTCTCCTCCGCCACTGAAGACAAAGACAGAACGGAACTCCGTGCGGCCCGGTTCCACAGACAGCCGGGAAAGCGTTCGGCTCCTCCTGATGGCCCGCCGCGGCAGACCCGTCAGAAGGGGAAGAGCAGCGGCAGCACGAATATCATCACGACCCCCATCACGACCTGCAGCGGCAGCCCCACCCGGATATAGTCTCCGAACCTATATCCGCCGGCACTCATCACCAGCGCGTTGGGCGGTGTGGAGAAGGGCGAGGCGAAACACATGCTGGCCGAAACGGCCACGGCGAAAAGGAAAGGATAGGGACTGACGCCCATGCGCAGGGCGGCATCCATGGCGATGGGGGCGAAAAGCACCGCCGTCGCCGTATTGCTGATGAACATGGTCGTGAGCGAAGTGACGAAATAGACCATTGCAAGCAGGCCCTGCGGCCCGATATCGCCGAGACCGTGCAGCAGGAATCCGGATATGGCAGCCGTGATGCCGGTCTTGTCGAAGGCCGTGGACATGGGTATCATGGCGGCTATCAGCACTACGCTGGCCCAGTTGATACTGGTATAGGCCTCCTCCATGTTGCGCAGGCATCCGGTCAGCACCATGAATACGGCCGCCAGCAGCACGGCCGCTACGCCCGGAATGACATCGAGCACCATGAGCAGTATCATGCCCGCCATGATGAGGCGGCCATCGGCGCCTTCCGGTCGAGTGTCACGCGGGCGGCCCGCTTCTCCGGCTGCCCCAACAGCACGAACTCGTCGGTGTACTCCTCCAGAGCGGTGATATTGTCCCAGGTTCCCTGAATGAGCAGGGAGTCCCCGGCATGCATCTTCACATCGCGCATATCGCCGAGGTCATACTCCCCGTGACGCTTTATTCCAAGAACATTCACGTTGTACAGCTCCCTAAAGCGGCTGTCCGCCACCGTATGGTTTATCAAGTGCGAGTTGGGCATGATGAACGCCTCGGCATACCCGGTGTCGGCGGTCTCCCCGGACGATTTGGGACTCCACTCGGTCGCTACGAGTCCCTGCTCCGCCACGAGGCGGTCCACATGCTCCTCGCTGCCGTGCAGGTGCAGGACGTCGCCCGCCAGAATCACGCTCTCCGGCCCGGCCACCTCTTCGGTGGTTATCCTGCGGAACCGGGTCTGCGGCGCATGGATGATACGCCCCACGCTCACATCGTAAAGGGAACCGATGCGAAGCTCCTTGAGCGAACGGCCGACCATGGGCGATGCGGCGGGAACCTCCACCTGAAAACTCAGGTGCACGAGGTTATACTCCTCCACGAGTTCGGCCAGCGTCTTCGCCTTCCGTTTTTCGTTCCGCTTGCCTTCGTCCTTCCGAACGAGCAGGCGGCTCAGGAAATAGAGCACCCCAATGCCTACCGCCACGACCACTGCTCCGACCGGGGCGAACGAGAAGAAACCGAGCGGCTCCATGCCCGCATCCACCAGCGCCTCCTGTATGACGAGGTTGGGCGGGGTACTTATCAGGGTAAAGAGTCCCATGCTGCTGGCGAATGCCATGGGCATCAGGTAACGGCTCGAACTGATGCCGGACGATGCGGCCATGCTCATCACGATAGGCAGCATCACCGCCACCGTACCCGTATTGCTCACGAAGGCCCCTATCAGGCGGTAACGAGCATCACGAGGACAAAAAGCACGTTCTCGTTCTTACCGCCGATACGCAGGATACGACTGCTTATCATCTTGGCGAGACCGGTGCGGAAGATGCCCGCACCCACGACGAACAGCCCCACCATCATTATCACCACCGGACTCGCAAAACCCGAAAGCGCCTCGGCGGGAGTGAGTATGCCGAATATCAGCAAGGCGAGCAGGGCGCAGAGCGCGACAATATCGGACCTGACCTTACCGCTCATGAAAAAGACACATGAGACGATAAGTATAGCCAGCGTCATTACAGAGGGGGATAGTAAAGACACCATAAAATTACCGTATGCATTGATTGAATCTGCAAGATAGGGATTAACTGCGAAAAATACAATCGTCTGCATGTTTCGGAGTATGGAGACCGAACGGGACATCCGTCTCCGGAGGGCTGCGATACCGATTGGCCTCTTTTTTGAAGTAAGGTTTTTGTAAGCCGGGCAACCGGCCAGAAACAAGACTTAAAATACACGGTCATGAAGAAAGAAGAATACAGGGAAGCACGCAGGGAGTTCGGCGAAACCGCTGCGGGGCTCGGGAAAGAGGTACGCAAAGAGGCACGCGAAGCGTACAGGAACGTCCGAGAAAGTGCGGATACACGCATGAAAGAGATAAAGGAGGAGCTCCGGGAAACGGAACGCATGGAGAAGATACTCGGCGACGGATGCTCCAGCCATAACATCCGGGAGGCTCGCGAAACCGCCCGGCGGGCGAAGGATATGGTCAATATGGAGGTCATCACGGCCCGCGCCGACTTCGACGACGACAAGGCCGATTTCCGGGAGGAGGTCGCAGAAGCCAGGCGCAGGATACGCGACGACGCCAAAGCGGGGACGGTCGCAGCCAAAACATACGACATCTCCGACCAGGCGCTGCGGGCGAAAGACGACATCGATGCAGACATGCGGATTCGCTGGACCGCATGAGCCGGATTGGCAGGAATATCGGGAAATGATGCGGCACACGGGGGGGCTCCTTTCGGAGAAAAGAATCCTCTTTTCCCGGCAGCGGAGACGAAAAAGCGCAGGCGAGCTTCCCAGCTTGCCTGCGCTACCATTCTAAAATCCTACCTAAAACTTAAACGCCCGTCCGCCTTGAACGGGCGGGTATATCTTAAAAACCACTTTCGTCATACGATGGAGAAACCTCCGTCCACGATGATATGCTGTCCGGTCACATAGCTCGAAGCCTGCGAGGAGAAATAGAGTATGGTACCGTTCAACTCCCCTTTCGCACCGGGTCTCGATGCGGGCGTCAGCGTATCGTACATCTGCATGAACGCTTCATGCTGAAGAGCGTATTCTCCGTCATTTCGCTCTCGAACAGTCCCGGTCCGATGGAATTCACCGTGATGTTGTCCGCCGCATAGGAGGCCGCCATCCCGACGGTCAATCCCTTCACAGCGGCCTTCGAGGCGTTGTAGGCGTGCCGCCACAACTCCGGTACCTTATCGGCCAGGGTGGCATTCACGGAGGATATATTCACTATCTTGCCGTATCTCCTTTCCCGCATATGCGGAACGACATACTTGCACATCAAGAACATCCCCCCGGACGTTTATATCCATCGACCTGTCCCACTCCTCGGCGGTCAGTGTCTCCACACCGCCCGGAACAGCCACTCCCGCATCGTTGAGCAGGATGTCCACCCGTCCGAAGTAATCCATGATACGCTCCACCGCAGCCCGGACATCGTCTTCCCGCGAAACGTCGCAGGCAACCGGCAGAGCCTTCACCCCCTTTCCACGGAGCTCCTCCGCCAAACTTTCGAGCCGCTCTTTCCTTCGTGCGACCAACGCCACGTCGCTCCGTAAGCCGCATATGCCCGTGCGGCATCCGCACCCAATCCGCTCGAAGCACCGGTCACTACCGCTACCCGTCCTTTCAATCCGAATAAATCCATAATCTTCGCTTTTAAGAAATCCTCAATCGAACGGGGAATCCTCCCCTCCCTCCGATACAGGGACAATTTCTTTGCCAAAACGGATTTGTCCGGCCGCAGGGACGACCATGCGCCGCGGAATGCCAAACTCTCCAAAGAACCTTTCGGAACCGAAGTTCCCCGTGTTTCGTGCGGGTACGGTCTGCCGCCGCACCCGCACTATCCACTTCTAACCTAACTTACTATCCTAACTATTGCTTGCCCGGACTTCACAGTGCGGTATTGAAAACGTATCTGTTACACAAATAACTGTTATTTCGATAACACAAAAGTATAGCTTATTTTTTAATTCCAATAACGATTCATAATTTTCGAAAAAACGGCAGAAAAGAATTAGGAATCCCCCTTCAAACAAGTCCATAACCGCACTGCCCGCCTCCGTTGCCATACCGTTCTCCGGTCTCGACGCGCCGTGCGGCATGCAAAGGCGAATGAACGGTCCGCCCCCATCGGCCGGCACTTCCTCATAAAACCTTCCCGCAGCGGATACGCTCTACGAAAGGCGAAACATCCGCCGGCTCCACTCCACGGCTGCGGCTCCTTATCCGTCGGTATTCGGACACTCCTCCGGAAAACTCTCTGTTCCGCCGGCAAATTTCCGCCCCGACTCCTGTTCCTACCTGCAATTTGTCTCCGCTTCCACGCGGAACGGCACAATTCTTGAAAAAAATATACTATGCAATACATAGTATTAGGAAATAATTCGTATATTTGCGATACAAAACAACATTAAACCGTATGAGCCATGAAGAAAACACTTAACGTAAACATAGGTTCCGTCGCCTTCGTCATAGACGAGGATGCCTATTATATCCTGCGGAAATACCTCGACGACGTCGGAGAACGGTCGAACCGGTAGAGGCTGCGGAGACGCTCAACGACCTGGAGATGCGCATAGCAGACATATTCAGCGAGAACCTTGCCTCACCGCGGCAGGTGGTAAACGCCGACCTCGTGCGCAAGGCGATAGCCATACTCGGGCGGGCGGACGAGTTCGGAGAACCGCGCCGCAGACCGGAGGGAAGGCAGGCTCAGGCCGACATCAAATGCCTGCGCCGTTCGCGCAGCAACAGGGTAATAGGCGGCGTATGTGGCGGACTGGCGGCCTATTTCGGCATAGACGTAGCGGTCGTACGCCTGCTGATGTTCCTGCTCATCTTCTTCGGCGGTATCAGCCTGTGGGTCTATATCATCCTGTGGATAGTGATACCTTCCGAGGCGTGAAATACGCCGTGCCGGCCGGCACGGACGCGGTCTGCAGCCGCGGCGGAAACAATGTATATAAACATAAAAGTCAAGAAAATGGAAATCATCAACGACAATAGGGAGCCCAGGAGGCTCTACCGCAGCCGCCGGCGCATCATCGGCGGCGTATGCCAGGGACTGGCCGATTATTTCAACGTGGACGTCGTACTCGTACGCATCATAGCTCTGTTCGCCCTCTTCTGCTTCTCGGCAGGGTTCTGGTCTATCTGGTGCTGTGGATAGCCGTACCGCTCGAACCGGCTTCGGCGAACGGCGGCGATAATTACGGAAGGAGCTGAACATGGAACCCATCAATGTAGACAATGCAAAAGCGCAGATGCGCAAAGGCATCCTGGAGTACTGCATCCTGCTGATACTGTCGCGGGGCGACTCCTATGCTCCGAAAATCATTGCGGAGCTCAAACGCCCGGATGATAGTGGTGGAGGGTACACTCTACCCCATCCTGACGCGTCAGAAGAACCAGGGACTCCTGTCGTACCGCTGGGAAGAGTCCCCGCAGGGCCCTCCCCGCAAATACTACTCCATCACGGACAAAGGCCGCGAGGCGCTATCGCAGCTCGATGTCTCGTGGGATGAACTGATAGCACAGATAGCACAAATCCGCGGCCGCTAACGGCAGGCCGTCCAAATTTCCGCACAGATGAAAGAGGTTGTGAAAGTGAGCATATCGGGCATCGCGTTCTCGTTCGACGCCGAGGCCTACCAGGTGATGAAGGATTACCTCGACAAGCTCGAAACAGGGTATGCGAAGAAACCCGACGGCCGCGAAATCGTGGCCGACATCGAAGCGCGTATCGCAGAACTCATACTGAACGAACAGGAGAGCGACAACGTGGTGAGCCGCGCACTCGCGGAATCGGTGGTGGCGCAGCTCGGTTTTCCGGACGATTTGGATACGGAAGAAGAACCGCCCGTGGAGAAGATTCCGAAAAGGCTCTACCGGAATCCCGACGGGGCGGTACTCGGCGGCGTATGCTCCGGACTGGCCGCCTATTTCCGTACCGACCCGTATGGATAAGGCTCGCATTCTTCCTGCCGATGCTGCTGGTCATCTTTCCCACGGGCGACGCTTCGGCCTTTTTCGGTTCGATGTTCGTCATGTTCGTCGTCCTGTACATCATTCTCTGGATAGCCATTCCCATGGCACGGACACCGCGGCAGAAACTCGAAATGCAAGGAGAAAAAGTGACTGCATCCTCCATACGGCAGACCTTCGCAGGGGACGCCTCGGCCATGCCGCCCTCCCCGAAGCGCCAGCGGTCGGCATCGGTCTGGGCGGATATCGTCTATGGGCTGGGACGCATCCTGCTCTTCCTGCTCAAAGCGGTAGTATTCTTCATCGCACTGGGTGTCGGCATCGCAGCCATCGGATGTTTCGTCGCCATCATAGCCGTCCTGTTCAGCGCAGAACTGGTCGGCGGACGGATGGTACTGGAAAACTTCTCCGGCCTCGAGGGCATTACGCCCGGTCTCTATGCCGGACTGACGTTGCTGGCGATACTGATACCCCTCGTCCTCCTCGGATACTTCCTGCTCAAAGTACTCTTCGGCTCGAAAACCAACCGGACATTTCTGCTCGTCACATCGGTCATCTGGATGGCACTCGTGGTTTACCTCTCGGTCGTCACCATGCACAATGCCGACAGACTGCGCGACGGCGCCCGCAGACTCGAATACGAAATAGAGGAGTACGACGACTTCTACGACTGGTACCGGCACACGCCCGCCCTGCCCGATGATTGGGACGAACAGGCGAGTGGAAAGAAGAGGAACTCCGCAAGGACAGCAGCATCGACGACCTCTACCGCGAATACCGCGAAGAGGACTGGGAAGATGACAATGTCCATGTAGAGATAACCGAACAGGACGGCAGGGTCACCATCCGCAAGGTGGTGGTCCATCCCGACAATCCGGCCGATACGCTCAGCGACGAACGCATCGTCATAAGCCGTCCCGGCAGGTATCCGGACCGGGGAAACGATTGAAAAACTTTAAAAATTCATACACATGGAAGTAATAAACGACAGCAGACTGCCCGAGCAGCCGCACAGGAAAGGGGAGACCAACATAGCCGGCAACATCTACCTCGGCATCATCCTCGTCGCCATCGGAGTGATATGGCTCTTCTACAACACCGGCTGGATAGGCTACGGACTGTTCAACGCCCTCTTTTCATGGCAGATGCTGCTGGTAGCCGCGGGAGGTTACCTGCTTGCGGTCCGCCGCTGGAGCGCAGGCGTGATAATCGGAGGACTCGGAATCTTCTTCGTAGTCATGGACGCACTGGACATCAGCTATCCTTCAACAAAATCGTCCTGCCGATACTGGTCATGGCAGCAGGCATCGCGCTGATAGTATCGCGGCTGGGAAAACGGTAAGCGGCACCGGGTTCCTGCCCGTACGGACGGGACCTCGGTACATACTGCCGCCGAACAGCGGGTGGTCTCCGCCCTACTTGGCCCCGCACTTGGCAAACCTGTCAAAATAGATGTTCTTGCCATTGACAGAGAGCGGCACGGCATAGATGATGGCACAGTCATCGAGAAAGCCCAGCTCCTTCGCGGCAACGCCCGCCGAATAGAGAATCCGGTTGTCCACCCGGCAGTCCGCCGCTATGGCAACGGCGCTCCCTACGGCAATGCCGAGGTCGGTGACGTCGAATACGCACGGAACGGCCGGCGCACTGTCGCGTTTTTCGCGGCAGGTAGGGTATCCGCACAGTCCGCAGTTCAATCCCCGCACCGCACGGCGGGTACCGATGAGGACGACGGCTTGGGAGTTCTCCACATTGTCGGCATCGCGCAGGAAGAAGGCCTTACTGTCGCGTTCGCCTATCTCACGCATCTTGCGGGCAAGACGGGAAAGGCGCGACAGACCCAATGCGGCGATTTCGAGATTATCCACTCCACACCCCTTGGGTGCCGTCCTCGCAGCCGACATCATCGCCTTGGCCACCGACATAACGTACTCTTCCCTTGATTCGTTCTCTCTGATTATCATAACGTTTTATATTTTACACTGACCCGGCCGCCTGCGGCGGCACATGCAAAGATACCGGTAATCCGGGCGAACGAACAAACGACAGGGGATGAAAATATTTCCGGAACCGCAGAACACGAAGCGGCTGCGGAAAGTTTGGAGCGGAAATTGCGGAAATAATCAATCGGAAAACAGAAATTTGTTCAAACACCAACTCATTAAAAACATCTTATTTATGAAAAAATTAGCATTCCTGTTGATCGGCCTGGTCGCACTCCAGGCGACGGCATTCGCAGCAGACGACAAACCCGTCAAGGTCACGGACCTGCCCCAGACGGCACAGCAATTCATCTCGGACCATTTCTCCGGCCATAAGGTGGCGATGGCGAAAATGGATTCGGAACTCTTCGAAAAGAGCTACGAAGTCATCTTCACCAACGGCGACAAGGTGGAATTCGACCGTTCCGGCGAATGGACGGAAGTACAGTACCGGGAGGGTGCGGTACCTGCCGCGATAGTCCCTGCCGCAATTACGAAATACGTCACCGAGAACTATCCGGACGCCTACATCAGGAGTATCGAACGCGACCGCCACGCCTACGAAGTCAACCTCTCGAACCGGTGGGAAATCAAGTTCGACCTCAACTTCAACGTCATCGACCTGGACAATTGACCCGACCGCGGGTTTGAAACCTGCGCACATCGTTAACCCCATACAGAAACCCGTTTATACACCGTCGTCGCAGTAGCTGCCGACCGACGGTGTATACGACAATACGGGAACCTCTGCCTTGCTTCCTCCCGATTCCCGCCATCACCTGATGCGGGCGTATATTTTCCATGAATACACATCAAAAACGACGCATCGCTTTGTCTATTCTTATATTTTACCTAACTTTAGTCTAAAGAAATACCACACTTATACACAAATACTCTAAACAGCTTTTAAAATGAAAAATTTCCTATTGCCGGTATTGGCAGCGATGCTGATGATACCGACGGCCTGCAGCAAAAGCGGCCATGCTGAACCGCCGGAACGCTTCCGCGGGGACTGAGCTACTTTTATGTACAGAACAATCTGGATATAGACCTTGAGTTTTCAGGGCCTCATTATCAAGAGCCGGGAACTAATATCGTTCTGGAAGGATATTTTAGACCGGGAACGCCTGACCTCCCGAAAAGGTTCCAAGTCAATTTATACCGTAAAATACTTTTACCTGCACATACCAAAACGCTCGTAAAAGTATTTGAAAGCCCGGACAATACCGAACCGTTCAACTGTTTCTACTACTCCGATATCATCACGTTCCATGGAATATGCCAAGTATATCCGAAAGGAGATTGGGATTGGCGTCATAAAAATATATGGTCTTACGAACATTGGTACTATACGCGTACCGGTCAATGGACGGCCGAGTACGTTATGACCGTCGACCACGATATCTGGAACGATTGGTAGCAACCGATAATGCCTAAACACATCTTTAAACCCTAAAATTATGAAACCTGTTTCCAAATCCATTGCAGCATTGCTTGCTGCATCCATTCTGTTTTCTTGTACCGCAAACGAGAAAGAACATCAGGCAACACCAACGACGATTACGAAACCATAGCCGTCCTCGGACCGAACGAAGATACTTATTTCGACACATCCATCAACGTCAAGGCCGGATACAAATACAAAGAAGTCATCGAGTTAGGGGTAGCAGCACAAATCACACTGCATTTCCCGCAAACGGACAAGTACTGCGGGGAGAGTTCCATGCTCTATTTCGAGAATCCGGAACAATGGCTGGATTTCCCGAATTACGGGGCCCGGATACTGCTCAGCGAACAACCGTAAATCCAACTCGCATCGGTACGGGATATGCAAAAGGCCGGCAGACAGCCGGCCTTTTGCATTCGGTGCGTCGTGCGCAGCAGGAGCGGCGGACGCAAGGACGAAACAAACGGGGGAAAGCGGTATCGCTTCCCCCCGAATGACGCTGTCGGCCGTTCTGACCGGACATGACTTATGCTGTCATTCGCCTGTTCTTCGAAATACTTGTCCGCCACACGCGGCATCTCCTTCTGGTACTCGCCCTTGAGGAGCTTCTCGCGGCAGGCTTCGAAACAGTTGAGCGTGTACTCCACATCTTCGAGGGTATGCACCGCCGTCGGAATGATGCGCAGGATGATTTCGCCCTTGGGTATCACCGGATAGGTCACGACGGAGCAGAAGAGGTTGAACCGCTCGCGCAGGTCGTACACGAGGTTCGTGGCCTCGTTCACGCCTCCTTTCATATAGACGGGCGTCACGGGCGAGAGCGTACCGCCGATATCGAATCCCTTGTCGCGGAATCCTGCTGCAGGGCGCGGGTTATCGTCCAGAGCCGCTCGCGGTATTCGGGATGCGTTTCGATAAGCTCGAGGCGCTTGAGCGCACCGATTACCATCGGCATCGGAAGGCTTTTGGCAAACTGCTGCGAACGCATGTTGTAACGGAAGAAATCTATCAGATATTTGTCACCGCAGACGAAGGCGCCGATACCGGCCATCGACTTGGCGAAAGTGTTGAAGAGGACATCCACCCCGTCCACGCAGTTGAAATGGTGGGCGGTACCGCGTCCGTCGGGGCCCATCGTCCCGAAACCGTGGGCATCGTCCACGAGGAAGGTGAAATCGAAATCCTTCTTCATCGCCACGATTTCGTCCAGCTTGCCGAGGTCGCCTTCATGCCGAACACACCCTCCGTAATGACGAGAATGCCGCCGCCGGTCTCCTTCACCAGTTCCGACGCCCGGGCGAGCTCCACGCGGAGCCGCTCCATGTCGTTGTGCGGATAGACGAAACGTTTGCCCATGTGCATGCGCAGTCCGTCGATGATGCAGGCGTGCGCCTCGGAATCGTAAACTACGGCGTCGCGGCGCGTCAGCAGGCAGTCGATAATGGATATCATCCCCTGATAGCCGAAGTTGAGCAGGAACGCATCCTTCTTGCCCACGAATTTCGCCAGACGGCGCTCCAGCTCCTCATGGTATTTGGTCTGCCCGCTCATCATGCGTGCGCCCATGGGAGCGGCCATGCCGAACTCCACGGCGCCGATGGCGTCGGCCTTGCGTACCTCCGGATGGTTGGCCAGTCCGAGGTAGTTGTTGAGGCTCCAGTTGAGAACCTCCTTGCCGCGGAACTTCATGCGGGGCCCTATGTCGCCCTCCAGCTTGGGGAATGCGAAATAGCCGTGTGCATAATCGATATACTGCCCAATCGGGCCGCCGGAATTATTCCTGATTCTCTCTAAGATGTTCACTTGAATTATGTTTTTGAGGTTATATATCAAACCGTTCGGCGAATCGCCGAAGAGACCGGACAAATTTAGCCATTATTACCGAAAGTAAGAGAAAATGCAATAAACTTTTTTTTGCATCTCGTTAAAGTTACGTAACTTTGTGCGCATTTGTACCGTGCGCGCCTGCAAACCATCACAGCCATGACAAAACCGGTCCTGAAAATAACGGTCTGTTCCGCAGTCCTGCTTTTGGCAGCAGGCTGCAGCGGTTATAACAAACTGCTGAAAAGCAACGACAGGGAGCAGATGTACAAGGCAGCGCTCGACTACTTCGAGAAGGGGAAATTCGACAAAACGCTGCAGCTCTTCGAGGAGATAGCGCCCTACTATCAGGGTACCGTCCGCGAAGACACCATCCTGTTCTACACGGCCGACGCACACTTCCGGTCGCGTGATTACCAGTCAGCTCCATGGAGTTCGACGACTTCAGGCGCCGCTTCGGACGGAGTCCTTTCGTGGAGGAGGCGGAATACAAATACGCCATGGGTTTCTATTACATGTCGCCGCCGGCCAACCGCGACCAGACATCGACCTACATGGCGATAACCAGCATCAACGAATACCTGCAACGCTATCCCAACTCGCTGAAGAAGCAACTGTGCCTCATACGTCTCGACGAACTGCAGCAGACGCTGTACGACAAATCGTTCATCAACGCACGGACGTATTACAAGATAGGCCGTTACAAATCGGCGGTCGTCGCCCTGCGGAATGCGCTCAGGGAGTACCCCGAAACACCGCACCGGGAGGAGATACTCTACCTCACCGTGAAATCGTGCTACGAACTGGCGGCCAACTCGGTCCATGCGCTGCAAACGGACCGTTACCTCGATATGCTGGACGCATATTACACGTTCATTTCCGAATTTCCGGAGAGCGGATACCGCCGCGAACTCGACCGGTTGCAGAAAACCGCGAGGGAATACCTCGACAAACACCAGAGCGAAGCAACAGAATAAGAACAAGCATACCATGGACATCAAGAAAAATAACGTGCCCAACAACACGGTGACGCGAAAACTCACCGACATCGACGCACAGACAGGCAACATATACGAATCCGTCGTGGTCATATCGCGCCGCGCCAACCAGATAGCCACGCAGCTCAAACAGGAACTCAACCGGAAGCTCGCCGATTTTTCAAGCACCACCGACACGCTGGAGGAGACTTTCGAGAACAGGGAACAGATAGAGATATCCCGCTACTACGAAAGGCTTCCGAAGCCTACCCTCATCGCAACGGAGGAGTTCCTCGAAGGAGAAGTCTATTTCCGCAACGCGACGCCCGAGACAGAGCAGCAGTAACCGCCGGCTTCGGGAGCCTGCGGAAGAACGGACCCTCTGCCGTCGTGCGGCAGAAAGCACGGAATGTACACTCCACCGTCCGTTCGGCACAGTCCCATGAACCCATGTTTTCAGGAAAACACATACTGTTGGGCGTAACGGGCAGCATCGCAGCTACAAGGCCGCCGTGCTCACGCGCAGCTCGTCAAAGAGGGAGCCGAGGTCAAGGTTGTCATGACGCCGCTGGCCAAACAGTTCATCACCCCCCTCACGATGGCCACGCTCTCCCGCCACCCCATCCTCGTGGATTTCTTCAATCCGGAGAACGGGGAGTGGAACAGTCATGTGAGCCTGGGAACGTGGGCCGACCTCTACCTAATCGCGCCCGCCACGGCCAACACCATCGGGAAAATGGCCCACGGAATCGCCGACAACCTGCTGTTGACATGCTATCTGTCGGCACGCTGCCCCGTCGCTCTCGCTCCGGCCATGGACCTCGACATGTACGCCCACCCCACAACGCAGGAGAACATCGAAAAACTGCGGAACCTCGGCGTACGCATCATCGAACCGGGCTCCGGAGAGCTGGCGAGCGGCCTGACGGGAAAGGGCCGCATGGCCGAACCGGAAGAAATCATCGAACAGGTGCGCGGGCTCCTTCCCTGACCATGTCGCTCCAAGCAGATACCTCATCGTTACGGCAGGCCCGACCATCGAGCCGCTGGACCCCGTACGCTTTCTCTCCAACCACTCCTCCGGGAAGATGGGCTATGCGATAGCCGGCGCACTCGCCGCCCGCGGAGCGCATGTCGCACTCGTGAGCGGCCGTACCTGCCTTCCGACTCCGGCCGCACCGAACGCATCGACGTACTCTCCGCCGAAGAGATGTACCGTGCAGTGATGGAACGTTTCCCGCAGGCGGACGGCGCCGTGATGTGCGCAGCAGTGGCCGACTATACTCCTGCGGAGGTCAGTCCGACAAAAATCAAGAAAGGGGACGGCGAAATGGTCGTCCGCCTGAAACGCACGAAGGATATCGCAGCGGAAGCAGGCCGGATGAAGGGGCACCGGCTGCTGGTCGGTTTCGCACTCGAAACGGACAACGAGCGGAACAACGCCCTCGACAAGATGCGCCGCAAGAACTTCGACTTCATCGTGCTCAACTCCCTACGCGACAAGGGAGCCGGATTCTCCGGCGACACGAACAAAATCACCGTCATAGACAGGCAGGGACACACCGACGAATACCCGCTGGAGGCAAAAACCGCCGCCGCGGCACGCATCGCAGACCGCATCGAAGCGTGGTTCGCCGCCGTGCCGGAAAAACGGTAATCCCGACGAGCGGAGAAGGCCTCCCCTGTCCCGCATTTCCGTATCCGCCGCCGAACGCCGGCCTTTTCGTGCCGTTCAAAAAACAAGATTGCGCCCGAACGGAAATCGGTTTGCCATTATCCGGTTTTTATCACTATTTTTACGGGGTAAATTTCCAAGGCAGAGTCATGAGAAAAGGATTAACCGTTTTAGCTATGGCAATCGTTTCATTAGGGGCACCCTCCTGCATCGAACTGAAACAACCTCAGGAGCAGGTACAGACGGAGGAGTTCAAATGGGTAGTGGATACGTTCGACGACATCAAAGTATTGCAGTACAAAGTACCCGGCTTCGAGAACCTCTCCCTTGACCAGAAGAAACTCATCTACTACCTCAACCAGGCCGCCCTGAGCGGACGGGATATCATCTTCGACCAGAATTTCAAATACAATCTTCCCATACGCCGAACACTGGAGGCGATTTACACGAACTACCGCGGCGACCGCACTACAGCCGAATGGAAGGCCTTCGAGAAGTATCTCAAGAAGGTGTGGTTCGCAACGGCATCCATCACCACTATTCGAGCGACAAGTTCACTCCGGAATTCAGCGAAGCCTATTTCGATACGCTCGTGGCATCGGTTCCGGCAGAGAAGCTGCCGCACGACTTCGGTTCCGCGGAACAGCTGACGGCAATCATCAACCGGTCATCTTCGACCCCGCTCTCTACGGTACGGGTGAATCAAGCAGCCGGAGCCGACCTGCTGAAGAGTTCGGCGATGAATTACTACGACGGGGTATCGCAGCGCGAGGCGGAGGCATTCTACGCACGCATGGCCAAACCGGGCGACCCGCAGCCGATTTCTTACGGTCTCAACTCACAGCTCGTCAAGCAGAACGGAAAACTTACGGAACGTGTCTGGAAGACAGACGGCATGTATGCGCCCGCCCTCGAGAAGATAGTCTATTGGCTCGAAAAGGCCGCCGAAGTGGCCTCCCCCGTCCAAAAGGAAACGATAGAGCGCTCATCTCGTTCTATAATACCGGCGACCTGAAAGAGTACGACCGGTTCAACATCCTCTGGGTGCAGGATACGGCCAGCATGGTGGATTTCGTGAACGGCTTACGGAA
>ENA-OUNI01000498-OUNI01000498.1-human-gut-metagenome-genome-assembly--contig:-NODE-498-length-18179-cov-2.741303_pt1 | contig 18179 bp, 24 predicted proteins | sample MGYA00242499_ERZ504580 | MGnify/ENA primary metagenome ERZ504580 (study PRJEB26092, sample SAMD00036315) | human gut metagenome | host: Homo sapiens | study: EMG produced TPA metagenomics assembly of... | reverse complement strand
GAAGATTTGCAATCATCTCTTTGGATTGGCTTTGGGTAACAGCACCCAATTGCCGTTCTATGACAGATTGAAGATTCTTATAGTCATTGGAAAGCTTTTTCACTTCCAGTTGCGAACGTTGGATTGCTTTATCCAGCTTCTTATCATGGGCTTTGGCTATGCTTCCTATTATTCCGGTAATACCGCTGACTACACCCGTAGCCCCTTGCATGATAGCCATCGGATTGCCGGAAGATATACCAGCGAAAAGGGTAGCTCCGCTTTGAGCTGTATTCAATAATCCACCCGCAACTTCTTGTACAGTGCTTAGAGTGCCTCCCATACTGTCATTCCCTAAGGCATCAAATGCTGACCCTAAATCTCCCAAAGTGCCGATAAGAAGATTAGCCATGTCGACAATATCTCCAAAGCCTACTTGAACTTTATCGGAAGCCTCATTTTGTTCATCCTGCGCATCAGTTACTTCTTTTTCCGCATCTGCCAACGTTTTTAATTTTGGAGTTAATTTATCGACGACTTTAGCCTGATAAGATAAGCCGCCATCCGTTTTCTTGGTTCCCGTATGGCTCGTTTCAGAAACACCAGTAGTAACTTCACCGCCATCCTGGATAAACCCAAGTTCTTTTTGAGCCTTTTTCAGTTTTTCAGTGGCTTCCGCATACTCTTTTATTCCGTCTGATAATGTCTTGAAAGGGTTTCTGCTTTCACTTTCGTCACGTAGCTTTTTTAATACATTGACAAGCTCTTTAAACTCGTTGACTTTTAGACTTTGCCCGGTCGTATTTTTAAACTCTTCCAGGTTCTTGATTAGCCTGCTAAGAGTTGCAGAAGAAAGTCTGTCAAGGTCGTCAAAGGTCTTAGCCCAGTCTTCCGAACTCTTGAATTGTTCAAATTTGGTTGATGCAGCATCTTCGCTCGCTTTCTTTTTCCTTTGTGCTATAAGCCTGTCGGTCGCTTCTTCGCCTAATTGACCTCTTTGGCTTTCAATATCTGCCAAGTCCTTTTGAAGATTACGCTCAATATCCTTTATCTTTTGGGCATAATCTTTATAATCCTCAATCATGCCTAAAAGGTTTTCAAGGCTTTCTGAACGCATTTTCTTACTTTCCTCGTTGATTGATTGGTATAGTTTCAGAATTACTCCTTCCCCAAACTGTTTCTTTACATCATCCTCTTTCATGGCAAGGACATCTGTAACGGAGAATTTACTTCCCGTATTTTCAAGCGCTTTGGAAAGTTGGTTGCGCAAATCATCTACTACACTTTTGAATGAGACCTCTCCGCCGAAAGCGATGTTCATGGAAAGAGATTTGTTGCCGGAAGCATTGAATAGCTTCTTATATAAATCCCACTTTTCTCCGGTTTGGGAAACGTACTTTTCTATCTCCTTTAAGGCATCATCAACTTCTTTCTTCGCACTGTCAATTCCCGCCTTGTCAATCTTGATACCAAGAGAAATGTATAAATCTTCTTGCTTCTCTTTGCTTCGGTCTAACTGCCCTTGAATGTATTTGTAAGCCTTGCTTGGGTCGTTCAAGTCCAAATTAACACCTTTCCCGTCAAAGGCGAATGAAAACTCGGGCATACTTTTCACCCTTTGGGATGCCGCCTCGTCCCCTTCTATCTTTCTCCATTTATCATAGCTGGAAATGGCTTTGTCTATGAGGTCGGTACGCTCTTTCCATTGCTCGGCGATAGGGTCTTTTGTGTTTCCAGAAGATTTTTCTAATCCCCCTAAAGCCTTATATATTGTCCTGGTAACTTCAAGTTCCTTATTGTAGGATGCCAGTTGTTTTTCTGAATATTTATTTCCAGATGCAAACGCCTTTGTTTTTTTCTCCAAATCACTGATATTACCGGAAAGCATCTCCATGTATTTTTCGTAAGAATCTCCTGCTTTGGGCTTTAAGGCATCCATGTCGCCAGCAAGTCTGTTTGCTTCTTTTTCCCAATCAGCCAAAGGCTTACTTATATTAATTTGGCTCATGGAATGATAAGATTGTCTGGCTGTGTCTATAATGTTGGCTAAGTCCAAGCTTTGCTTCTCCAGTTCCAATAGTCTGTTTCTTGCTTTAGTGATGTCTTCCGGCTTGTATTTTGCGAAAGACAACTCTTTTCCGTTCTCATCAAATCTTCTATATCCCCCTTCCCTGATAATACTGGCAAGTTTTTCCCTTTCGGAATCAATGCTTTGCTTTTGTATTTGAGCGTTTGCCATTGTTCCGATAAACTGTTTCTTGTATAAATCTTTCTGTTCTTGTGATAATTTTCGCATCTTATCAACAGAAAGAGATATTGCTACTCCGTATTTATCCGTTTGAGTAACTGCATCTTTGAATGTATTGGCGAGATTTTTTGTAATTCGCCCTAATTCTCGACTTTCTTCTGTACTTTTATTGGCTTTTTTGCTAAGGGTCTCGTATCGGTCAATAAGGCTGTCGACGGCTTTATTCCCTTGCACCTTATCGTTCGTATCGGCAATCGTCTTATTTAAGTCTGTAATAACCTCTGTTGTTGTTTTTGCTTCTTCTCTGAACGCATAAAACAGTGCTACAATTCCAGATAAAGCCCCTAATAATAAACCTAATGGGTTAGCCTTTGTCACTAATCCAAGTAGCGCGATAGCGTCTTTTAGACTTCTAACACTTGCAGTTAATGATATGAAAGTTTTTATTAGTTTGAGGTTTACTGAAGATGCTAATAGAGCCATTGTTTTATAAGTACCAAATGAGGCTATTATTGGAATGATTACTTTAGCAAAATCTTTCCAATGTTTCATTAAATCAGTGAGCAGCTCTAAGCTATCTGAAAGTACACCGCTATTGCCTTCCGCAATGTCAGCCATCATAACATCCCAAGCGTCCTGCAAGTTGCTCCATTTGCCAGCAAGGCTTTCCGCAAGGGCTTCCTGCATGTTGTAGAATTTGCCGCCTTCATCGGTCAGCTCCCAAAGGACATCCTTCACCATGCCGAAGCTGACCTCTTTCCGGCTGATTTTATCGAATACGTCTCCGGCGGAAGTTGCCACTCCCGTAAGCTTAGTAAACCGTTTCGCCAACTCGTCCACCAACGGAATACCAGCCTCGGTAAACTGCCTCAATTCCTGCCCACGGAGAAAAGCTGCACTGCGCACCTGCCCGTACGCCAATATGATACGTCCCATATCGACACCCACACCTGCGGAAATGTCGGCAAGTCGTTTGGTCGTATCGTAAAGCTCTTCATACGGAATGCTGTATGCGGACAATTGTTTGGCGTATGAAGCCAGTTCTTTGAACTGGAACGGAGAGACAACCGCCAAATCCTTGATACGGTTGAATATGGTTTCAGCTTTCATGCTATCTCCGATAATGGAAGTAAGTGCAATGCGCTGCTTCTGGAACTCTCCGCCAATAGTATATAATCCCCTTACAAAACGCTCTAAAGTGTATATGGAATATACATTGGCGATTTGATTTTTCAGTTCCCCGGCTATCCGTGATTGAGACGACATGGTAGCGTTTGTCCTCTTCATTGCTGCATTGTGTGTATCGGAAGCCTTTGCAGCCTGCATGCGGGCAATTCTAAGCTGTTCAAGGGCTTTTTGAGAGCTGGCGTAAGCATCTGCACGGATTATCTGCGAAACTCCCCTCATGGCTCTTAATTCGCTTGTATCAATACCTTGTCCTTTAAACGCTTCTTTGAGTTTTTTTATGCTTTCGCTATCCACATCAAGTTTTACCTTGTAGGTCTTGTTTTTCAACAAGGCTTCCACCTTGTCTTCAATCTCCTTTATATCTACTTTTAATCCAACCTTTGCACTGGTTGTGGCGTGCATATTCACAAGCTTTTTCTTGATAGCTTCGTACTCTTGTTCTGTATAATCTTTCAAGTGAACGCCAAAATTCAAATTTCCGAGGTCAGCCATATCTATTCTTGTTTTGTATCTTTGGGGATAGCGTTAATACCGTTTACTATAAAATCATTGAGGGAAATTCTTTGCCCTTTCATTTCCCGCTCTTTTCTCTTTGTTTCCCACTTCCTTTTTAATTCTTCCATTTCTTTGGCTGTATGCGTTTTCTTCTCTGCGTCCACTTTGTCATATACCACAATCGGGGAGTCACACATCAGAAGTTCATATTGGGCGCATGTCAATACCCAATCCATATACCAATTAGGGATATTAATCATTCCCCAAAGAAGAATTAACGGACGTGTCAGTTCCGGGTGTTTTTCTCCGTTTGCGAATGCTGCTCCTGCCGCAGTTCTTGAAGGATACGTTCTGCTTCCTTTCTCGTCATCGTCATTATCGTGTCTCTCATTCCGGTCAAGAACATGGTAGCATTCAAGTATTCCAGTTTCTGCAATTCCACTTTTTTTTTACCAATGACAACGACATCGGTTAACTCTGTGTCTGTGTACTTTTTCCATAGCATACGCCAATATATCCAATGGAAAAGTCTTATCTTCCACCAATTATTCAGAATAATGAGAGAGCACATTTGGCAGTAACTTCATCCTCGCTTTTGCAGGAATGTAAGACATGGGTTAATTTTCGTATTGTTCCACGGTGCAGCCATTTTATACCGAACTTTTTTCCTCTTATCGTAATATAATCTATGCTGTTCTCCAGCACGTCGTCAAGTGTTTTCTGCTCTGCTGTGGTAGGTTGGTTTATTGTTTTATCGTTCATATTGTGTTGTTGTGATGTGTGAAAAAGGAGAAGGCGGCGGCAATAACGCACACCGCCATATTTTTAAATCAAAGAACCGTCCTGGGTAACTTCCACCGTACTGAACTCATTGGCGGTGAATATGCTGACCGTAGCAGTCCTTTTTGCTCCGCTATTCTCGTCGACTTTGACCGTCACCACTTTCCCGCTAACCGAGGTTTTGCACCATGTTTCCGTTGATGAAGCAGAGACAGAGCTTTCCTTGGTTGTTGCGGTAATGGTTTTCCCTGTATTATCTGCCGCGCTGGTAAAAGACAGGGAAGCTGGAGCTACGGTCAGTCGGCTTTTTTTGTCAAGAAAGCGATATTATCTTCGGAAGAGGAGCCGGACGAAGCACCACCTTCAAGTTCAATAGTTCCGCTAAGTGCAAAAGCGAAAGGGGTAGTGGACGCATTCTCAAACAAGGGGCGTGCGTAGACGGCCATTCTGTTTACAAGCAGACATTTTTCTCCGTCGTCACTTATAAGCGCAAATCCTACGTTCAGCTTCTTGCTGTTTAGCACAGCAGAGAATCCCTTGAATTGCTGGTTGTTGATAGTCGCTTGCTCTATTTCAGTGGTTTTCCCAAGAAAATATTCTACCAATTCCTTGCTTACACTTGGAACGGTAGCAGCGAAAGTAATATCTCCTGCCGTACTGGTGACAGCCCAATCCGCTTGCAGACCGTGCACCTTTGTACGGTTTAATGTCGGTTCTGCTTGAGACAAGGAAAGGGTATCTACGGTAACGGGCAAATCAAAATCCGGAGTTACCGTGGCAAAATTTGTAATGCCACCCTTTACCAACATAATGGATGAAAGACCGCTAAATACATCTTTCAATTCCTGCTTTGTTTTCATTGCCATAATAAATAGTTTTAATCGTTTTATTTTATGTTTATTTTATTACAAGGTCAGTCCTTATCAATGTTGCGCTGAACCCTAATCCGTCATTTCCTTTCAAGGTCAATTTGGGGTTTGAGGCACTTATGAAATTGTCGCTGATAGGGAATAGGGAAAGAATATCTCCTACAATAGTGCCCATTTGTTCCAAATCTTCCGCACCTCCCTTTTTCTGTCTGACATATACTTCAATAGTGCAATAGGTACGAATATTCCCAAATCCGCTGCCATAGGTCATGGAAGACAACAAGCCGGGCAATGACACCACAATGAAATTATCCATTTGCTTAGGCACAGCAGCGGACGGTCATTTGTGAACACATTCTCACTTACCGTCTTTGCTGCGTCAAACAATGATTTAAGCGCGTCTTTGTATTTAAAATCCTGTTCGTACCCCATATCATTTCATTGGTTTAAAGGTCATTTTAGCAATGCTTTCTGCGTAATCAAATGTATCTGACAATACATTTAACCCCTTCTTTGACTCCAAGTAGTTAGAATATTCCGTACCTGTACACATCACTAATCCTATGCCGTCACTTGGAGTTTTATATGCTTTGAGGAAATTTACAGAAGTGGTTAAACCGTACTCCCCGTTGGTGTCAACCAAGTTGTATTTTTTTATGGGAATAAACTTACCACTTCGTAACTCTGGACCATTATCACGCCAATGCCGTCTCCTCTGCTAAGCTTGGGGCGGGTGGGATTTTTAATCCTTGTGTCACGATGGCGGTAATTATACGAGATAATCCACCTCTGTAATAAATTCCAACAGCTAATGAAGTTAGAGTATTTCCGGTTACATTATGGTACTTGGCTGATACTACTCCGTCTTGCAGAAGTCTGATTCCGATTTCTGTTATTCTATCCAGCAAATATTCATCAATGATATTTCTCATCTTTTTTTTGCCTTCTTCCAAGACTTAGCATTATCTTCCATACCTTAACCCTTAGCTTGATTGAAATATAACGTTGTTCCCATTGTCGTAGGATAGCAATCGGTTATTATACATCCTTTAAAAGGTGCTCCAAAGTCGGCAAAATCCACAATGTCTCCTGTAACAACCCCCTTTACAAGTCCGGGAATATCTACGGCATAATCTACTTTTATGACGTTGTCTTTCGTGAATGTCCTTAAGCTGGAACTACTGTACTTGTTACATTCTCCTTCATACAGCACTGTTTCGCTTCCCTCATCAAAAGATGTTTCTCCGGAAATACGATACACTTTGCATGTATGCGGGAAGCGTGGATTGTTTACTTTCATAGCGGATACCTTTTATTCATGTTCATACCCAGATTGACAATTCTGACAGATGATTTACGGACGTTCTCTCCATACAATGCGTATATGTCATTTGCCATTTGCCGAAGGTTACGTTTATCATAGGCAGAGCTTTGTGTACCACCCTCCTTGTGCTTCCATACACCATTGGCATCCTCTACGCTTCCAGTTACGCTCGGTGTACTTGCGCACCACATATAAAGGTCTGCCCGACACAAGTCTTTCTGGCGTTTTTCCAACGTGCTGACATCCGTCCCCGGTGCAATTCCCCTGTCAATCAGTATGGTGGAAATAGCACTATCCGTAACTCCAGAACCGACACAACCACGGAGGTATTCCTCTATGGTGGTGTCGATAATTGTATTTTGAGAATCCTTCATGGTTATTCACCTTTAATGTTCAAGTAGTAGAACCAGCGAACCTTATTAGGAACAACCAATCCGGTCACTTCTGATTTGATTACCTGCGTCATGGTTTCATCATTGAATACCTGACGTATCAGAGTGCGGCCGCCGTCATACAATGCCGTACGGCGCCCGGAGTTTCCATGAAAATAGGACGTCCGCATTGTACATCACCCAGATCTTCATTTGGAACATATGCCAATACTCCCTCTTCAAAGCTTTGCAAATTCTTGTATTGTATAGCTTTGGAAGATTTGTCATATTTTTCCACTACGGATATTGCATCGACAATTCTGATTTCGGCACCGATACGCGCTTCAATGAAGGCTTTGATTGTTTCGTCGGGGACAAGATTGGCAAATGCCAACTGCATGCCTTTATCGGAAATATCCGGGCGTGTCGCAACTGTGTACATTTGGCGGAAATACGGAAGATTAATCAAATCCTCAAAGGTCGTCTTGGAGCATTCCCAGTGACCAGCAGGCGCAAAATCCTTTTCTTGGGAATCGCGTCTGACTTGCCTCATGACTTTTATCGGGTCTATTGTAGTACCAAGCTTCTTCCTGCACCGCTTCGCTTTTCGGCTTCTTATACCAGATAGAATCCTTGATATTCTTTTTAGGCACGCCGAAATCTATAGTCAATGCAATACCAAGCGGGTTGTTAGCTGCGTCAATGATTAGCTTACCTTTGTTGGATACAACCTGATTTCGCTGGTATAGGAATGTATTGTAGTTACCACCAAGTAAACTGTCCACTCCATTAAACAGAAGCTCCATTATTGTAGACTCAATTTCCGGAGTGGTACTGCCGATGGCATCCATCAGCATCATCTTTTCTCTTAGGATTTTGCGGCTCAGTACAATCTCATGCTTGAAGGTTGGCAATCCACCCATTTGCAGGGACATTCCGTCTGTAGATTTGGTTGCGCCATCACTGTCAATATCCACATAGGTAGCCAGCGTGTATGCACGGACTGTTGCTTCTATCTGCTCATATGTGGGATTCAGAGGAATATTAGGATTTAACGGGAAACCCATTTGGGAGAACGTTTGTTCCGCATTGTATTTTTCGGCAAACATGTCATTAATCCATGCTTCCAGCGGTTTATTCCCGGTATATCCCAATGCTGCAAGACCCTTCCCTACAATGTCGTAAAATTCTTTGTTTCTTGTGTACATATTATTCTCCTTTCTTTATTCGTCAGATTCACGCACAAATTCAATCATAGGCAGCTGTGCTTCTACCGATTTGGGAATGCCACCACCGAACACCCTGTCTGCATAAATTCTGCCTGCGCGTACAACAGCGCATGTTGCAAGGATACAGCCTTCAGGGATACATACGTCTTCAAATACAAGACCGTTGACATCGGTTAGCTTTCCGCTGGCGGGAACTCCTTTGACGGTTTCCTCAATATCTCCCGTTACTCCGGTATTTCCTGGAATAAACATGTATGCGTAAAGTTGCGCAGCGGTTTTTTGCGTAAAAGTCACAGTAGCCCCGCTACGTTTTACATCCCATTCTGCAAAAGAAGATTTTGCTCCTTCGATTTTGGTAGCTACCAGTTCTGGGGTACTTTCTGATGCGCTTGTTACGGCAACCGAATAACTTTTCCCGCCTAACACAATAGACAAATCCCCGTCTCCGGATGCCTTTTCAGTGATAGTAAGCGTCACTACCGCCTTTACACCAGTCACTCCATCTGCTGTAATTACCTCTACCTGTTTGCCTGCTCCATTGAATTTTACCATTGTGCCGGCATGTATAATATCACCAGGCTTTAATCCCATTCCGGCGACATCAATCATACCACCACCCTGATATAATTCTCTTACTCTTGACCAAACAGGAAAATTTCCGCCAAATCCCGACCGGGATTGACTGATAGTGTTGAAAGTTCCTAATTGTCTCATTCTTTGTCTGTTTTAATGTGTTTATTGTTTTCGAGGAAGTTTTCCTTGCGCTCTTAGCCGGTCTTTGAATGCTTCACGGCGGCTTTTTGCCTGTTCTTCTCCGGTTTCTGCATATTGGTTGATACTTGGGGAAGCGCCATTTCCGAAAATAGCCTTGTATCTTTTTTCATAATTGCGTTTGGCGCAACTGACAATTTCTTCCACTTCCATATCTTTGGTGATTTTCACGTCAGATATGGCAATATTCAGGATTTCATCGTTACAGATATTTTTGCCCCCGTTTTCAATTTGAGATTTCAACAAGTCCGTAGACTGTACTTTTAAGTCATGGATTGACGCGGCGTTTTTCTCCGCCTCTCTCTCTTCCTTTAAAAGCAAAATCTCATTTTCCATTTCCTTTAGCTTGTCGGCAAGGACGTTATCTCCTGCTCCTCCTCCTGAGTCAGGAGAACTCTGTTGAGGTTTGTAGTTTTTCTTAAAACTCTCAACTTGTGTTGCGACATCGTGATTGTACTGGCCCTGCATCCCTTGAAGAAGGATGTTGCCTTGCTATAATAAGCGTCATCAGGCTCTGTTCCTTCTGCCAATGGATTCAATTCTATGTACTTCATTAATGTCTGTGACGAAAGACTGGTTTGTCCTAATCTGGTCGTCAGTTCGGATAAGATTTGTTCTTTCTCCATCGTGTTTTATTTAGTTTGTGTTATAAAAAAAAGAGCCTATCAGTGCTTTGTGCACCAATAAGCTCTTAGGCTTGCATATGTAAAATTGCTATTCTTCTATTCTGACGCTGATAAAATTACGACATCTTCGGCATACAGTTCTAAACAATACGCTACCGTGTATTATTTTTACATCGGTTAACTTTTGTCCGCACACCGGACATGTTACAAAAATTCCTTTTTCGCTGGTCTGTTTTTCATCCAGCTTAGCGTCTATCTTTATCATATCACATGATTTAGTATTGCAAATATATAGTATATTTTCTAAAATACAATGCTTTATATTTATTTTTTAATGGAAAATATTAGAAAATTTATAATAAATCGTATATTTGCATTATATATAACTCATAGAGCTGTGATTCAAGCCGGAGTGTGCGGATTTATACTGCATACGCCGGCTTATTTTTTTTATGGAACACGACAAGATTGTATATACTAAGGGTGGGAATGGTGTGCTTACTTACGCACAGGTGGAAAAATTAAGAGAGTATGGAAATCCACTGAATATAATCGCCCAAAAAGGATGCCAGGAGAAATTCCTTTCATCCCCGGCGGATATTACTATATTTGGTGGAAATCGAGGCGGCGGAAAAAGTTGGGCTCTACTCATGGAAGTGCTTAAGGATATACAAAACCCCAATTTTGCAGCAGTCATTTTGAGAAACGAAAAAGAGGACTTGAGTAATATGGTTAATAAGTCCTATGAATTATTTTCCCAATTTGGCAAATACAACCGTTCTATTTCGGATATGACTTGGAATTTTTACACTGGTGGATTTCTAAAGTTTTCTTATTATGCGGATTCATTTGAAGATTTTGTAAAGCGCTTTCAAGGGAAAGAGTTTTCATTCATAGGTATAGATGAGATAACTCATTCCGATTATAATAAATTCAAATATCTTATAACGAACAACCGTAATGCTTACGGCATAAGAAACCGTTTTTATGGAACGTGTAACCCAGACCCGGATAGTTGGGTACGTAAGTTTATAGATTGGTGGATAGACGGCAACGGCAACCCGATACCGGAAAGAGATGGAATTGTGCGCTATTGTTTTATGGATGGAGACCGTCCTGAAGATATTTATTGGGGGGATTCCGTAGAAGAAGTTTATGTACAATGCAAGCACATTATAGACCCGTTACTAACTCCCGGATTGGTTGCAAAAGGATACGACAAATCGGCTTTTGTAAAAACTGTAACTTTTATCAAGGGAAAGTTGGAAGAAAATATCGCTCTCATATCTTCCGATCCGAACTATCTTGCTAATCTCGCCCAACAGGATGAAGAATCGCGTGCTCGTGACCTTGAAGGTAATTGGAACTTTAAGGCTGCCGGTGATGATATTCTTAAGATGGAGCACATGGAACGATTCTTTAATAATTCTTCTCAATATGGAGATGATAAGCGCAGGGTATCATGTGATATTGCGTATGAAGGCGGAGACAATCTTGTTCTATGGCTTTGGATTGGGAACCATATCGAGGACGTATATGTGAGCCGGGACAACTCTAAACGCACGGAAGAATGCGTTGCTTACAAGCTAAGAGAATGGGGAGTCCTGGAGAAAGACTTTGTTTTTGACTTGAACGGCCCCGGACAGGATTTTAAAGGGAAATTCCCCGATGCTGTAAAGTTTAATAATATGGCAGCTCCAATTCCGATGCAAAGGCCGATGAAAAGTCAATCAAATATATTTATTCTTCCTTGAAATCACAATGCGCTGATATTCTCGTTAAGAAGATTAAGAATGATGAAATTTCGATTAACCCCGATTTGTTGTCGCGTAAGTTTTCAGGAAACGGATATTCAGATATGACACTTTATAATATCCTGATGAAAGAACGCAAAGCCATCCGGGATGCAGACACAGATAAAGGCTTCTCTTTAATTAAAAAGGAAGTGATGAAAAAGTACGTTGGCCATTCTCCCGACTTTATAGAGGCTATGATTTACAGACAGATTTTTGATATAAGAAAACAACACACTAAACCAAAAGGATTATGGAGAATATAAGTACACGACAGATTATGGTACGCCGTCCGTTCCGGAGAATATTGCCAAATGGATACAAACAAGCAGTAGGGGTTATATCTGGCAGCTTGTCCGTTAATGAGCCTTTAGACAATCCGACATATCAGATAATAACTCAAATGGATTTTTTGAGGGAATTTGAGCCGTCCGGACATGCTATAAATGACCCATTGGTATATCCGGACAGATTAAGACAAGACCCTGAAACAAAAGAGTGGTTTAGAGAGTCCGTTATCAGATGTGCTTTTGCGTTTCAGAGGATTATAACAATCAAACACCTGGTTCATCTTTGTGGAAACGACATTCAATTTGAGTTGGAAGGGGATACCGAAAATGAAAAAGTAAAGGATACATTTTTTAAGTTTCGAACCGGATGGGCTGTAAAGGACATGGAGATAGCATGGTATGAAGCGGCAAAATCCGTAAAGATAACGGGGGACACAGCATTTGTAGGTTATCTCCGAAAAGGAATTTTCTATTGGAAAGTCCTTTCTTTTGAGAAAGGAGATACGTTATATCCCCATTTCGATAATGTTACAGGAAAACTTACATTATTCGCCCGTTCCTATTCCGATTTTGACAATGATGGAAATACAGTTACAGACTGGCTTGAAGTTTGGGATGAGAAATATCTTCGCCGTTTTAGAAAAGGGAAAGGTGCGTATAGCAAAATAAAGCAAGTGATAAAGAACTTGTTTGGATTAAGCGGATACGAACTTGTATCTTCTCAGGAGCATGGCTTTACATTTATTCCAGTGGCTTATCACAGAAATGAAGCCGGCGCTTGTTGGTCCCCTTCACAAGACAGCATAGAGCAATATGAACTTGCTTTTTCGCAATTGTCACAAAACAATACAGCTTATGCCTTCCCGATTATGTATTTCAAAGGAGAGGGAGATAGTATTAATATAGAGGGCGGGATTGATGGCACTATAAAGTGTATATCAATGGGACCGGATGATGAAGCCGGTTATCTTAACAAGCAAGATGTTTCCACCGCTTTTACCAAGCAGCTTGACACTTTATACAAATTAATCTATGAACAGTCTTTTGCGGTTATTCCACCGGAAGTAAGAAGCGGGGACCTTCCAGGTGTAGCCATAAAGCTGCTTTATTCTCCTGCTTTTGAGAATGCCATGAAAGATGCGCAGGAGTACAACCATCTCATTGATGATATGGTGAAGATATTTACTTATGGCTATGGGGTGGAAACCGAAAATCTTATCGACTTGCAAAATTTGAACGTATATGCTTGGATAAAGCCGTATATACATCTAAATGAATCTGAACTTGTACAAAATCTTGCAGTTGCTGTTCAAAACGGGTTCTTGTCCCGGCAGACTGCAAATGAGCAAATTCAGATGTACAGTAATCCTCGTGACTGGGATAGGATTATAAAAGAAAAGAAGGAAGAGCAGCAGGCTGACCTTCTTTATGAATTGAAATCCCGGCAAGCATCCGTCACAGATAATGAAGTTGAACATAATCCGGCAGGAGACGACAAGTTATGAAGCAACCTACAAAAAAACAGATACAGGATGCCAAGGATTTCATAAAATTACGTTTGCGGGCTGAAATATCTATGCAAAGTCATTTGGAGGAGCTTCTTGTACAAGCGGCAAAAGAGATTATAGATATATCATTCAAGTATGATATTCAGCCTGCAATGTTCCGGTTCTCTGCAAATGAGAGCTTAAAGCGGGACGTAAGCGGAGTACTCCGTAAGTTGCGTGAGTTAATTTACGATTACACGGAAACTCTTTCTGTATATGACAGAAAGGAGGAAAGAGATGCAATTGTAGATTTTATAAACAGGGAAGACCACGGGAAGACATTATCAGAGCGTATCAGCATTTATTGCAACCGATTTCAGTATGAAGTGGAAGCTGCCATTGCAGCCGGTCTGATAGCCGGAATCGGGAAAGATAAAATAAAGGGTAGTGTAAAGTCTTATCTTAATTCACCTTATACCAATCCTTATTTTAAGCGGGCGGTCTATAATGGCGGGGCTGCTGCCACACGTATTAAAACAGATGGTGTGAGTTATGGGGTAGGGAAGTCTAATTCCGCTTACAACTCGTTAAATACCCTTACCCGCTTCGCCGTAGTTCTGCATGGATGTTGTTTTGGGGGCTTGAACATAAGGATAAAGGATATACGGGCTTTTATTCGTACCGTGGGAGCAGTTACCCATGCTCTTATTGCGACAGCATGGTTGGCTATCATCCCATATCCGACTATCAGAACCAGTGGCATATAAGATGCTGCTGCTATTTTGTGTTTGTATAATTAAAAATCATAATAATATGTTGAGAGGGAAGGAAGAAAAAATAACATTCAGCAAAGGATTGGGTTCTGAATGCAGAAAAGCGGGAATCAGTATAAAAGAGAAGGCTTTTGCCGACCTTTTAGCGTTAGGATGGAAAGACAAGGACGCCTATCTTATTTCCGGTCTTTACAATCCGGTATATAACCTGGAGATAAACAAGAAGGACATGAATACCCTTTTGTCCGCCGATAAAGACTTCATGGACTATTTGACCTCTGCAAGCAGAAAGATTAAACGCAGGCAAAAAGAGAGCGAGAAAGGGGATGATATATTGGTAGATGGTATTAGTGAGGAAGATATTGCTTCCGAGCTATCAAAAGAAAATCAACTTCGTAAACTTATCGCTGCCCGTAAGAAATATGACGGGAAAGAGGGATGCAAGGAATGGATAGACCTTACTAAAATGATAGCAGACATTACGCAAATCAAAAAGGACGAAATAAAGGAAGAGGACACCACTGTGCATTTCTATTTGCCACTTTCATGCAATAATTGTTCCTTATACCTTGCTGCTAAAAAGAAAGCCGGGAAGTGATACCCGGCTTAAGAAGTGTATTTCTGTCAGACCAATTCGTGTAAGTATTTACTGCCGCATTTTGCGATAAAATATGTTCTTCCCGAACTCATTTCCCATAGCTAAATTCTTATTCCCAAAGAAACTGCAAACATCGGGGATTTTTTACCTGTCTCCGCATCGGCTGTTTCATACTCCTTGATGGAAGAATCTATATGAATTCCGCCATACTGATATGAGAAGGACAAAAGCATTGATTCTATTTTCCTTTCCAACTCCTCTTTGTCTTTTCTTATCTGATAGCAAAAGTCTCTTTCATTTATCTGCTTACCTTTATCTAACGGTAGTACTGAAGCTATATCGGAGGGATAGTAATATTTTCCGTTTTCTCCTAAATATCTGACATTGTATCCGTTCTTGTCACATAACGCATCTTCTATCGCTTTCAATTTTCCCCCATTTTTAAGAGTTATTAGTATTGGCTCATTCATGATTATCCTCCATTTCCTTCTTCATCTCATACATCTTCCTTTCCTCCTCAATAATTTGGGCGTCCTCTTCGTCGGATATGGGATTGGCATCCGCACGGTCAAGGGCGCTCCCTATTGCCTTTAATACATCCACCTGTAACTCCACATCAATGCAATTGGCAACATATTGGGCATTACGCACTATAAGCATTGGCAGGTTATCTACTTTGTCTTCCAATCGAGTATTATCCAGCATCATAAACATCACACTTCCTGCCCCATATTCAACAGAGAAGTCCCCGCTTACGTTGATACCTTAATAAAAGGCAAACCGCCTTTCTTGTACTTGACAAAGTCATGTTCCCGATTTGTGTCTTTCCGAAATCCATAATCTTATTTTTTTATTTTGTTGTTGTAAAACATATATTCTTCCCCTTTGTGTTGTATGAGTTCCATGCCGAACCTGTCACATATCAACGCCATACGGTTGCTCGGATTGGGGACGACAATGTCATATTCCTTTTCCTTTAAGGCATTGAGCAGGTGTAAAAAGTTGCCTCTTCTTTCTTTCCGGCTCATTATTAAAGAAACGAATATGACATTGCCACGTTTCCATAAATAGCCTGAAAACTTGTCCGAAGTAAAACCTATTTCCTTTGCAAAATCGCAGTCAGGCGGAATACAACCTCTTTCAATCTCTTTTTTTGTGATATGCAGTATCGTATCATTCTTCATATTTAATCCTCATTCAGGAAATCTTCGTCCGAATATTCCCAACCTTCAAACAGATTGGTCTTCGCCTCTTCCGCAATATTGGGCACGTGTCTCATAAAGTTGTTCACAATATCTTCGTTGTCACACCACAGCGTATAGACATTGCTGTATCCCTTATCTGCACGTTTTTCCCGTACGTATCCGAGTGAAAGCATGTCAATGCCCAACTTCCTTTGCGAAACCGGGATGACCCCGTTCTTTTTACAGAACCGTTCATAGTTCTTGTATATATCCGAGGATGTCAGCTCTATGGAACCGCTCCCTTCAAATTCTTCCGGCTGGCACTCTTTGTATTTGAAATATTCCGAAATGCTCCCGTCCACGAGTTTCCCATCCTTTCCCGTAACACTCGACCGTATCCGTTCCAGTTTCAAATCAATCTTCCCGCCCAAGTTCTCAGGCATCCGCCAATTGTTCTTTTTAAGTTCGCACAGCCCTTTCACAATCCAAGCCATTATACCGGCATGTTCCGCTTTCATTCTTTCTGCAAGCATGGTGTCTCTCTTTTCCACCGGTATTGTCTTGTCAAAGTTCAGCACCAGGCGCGGCGCTGCATACTCTCGTCGTCAGGGTCGTCACGGTTCAGGAAATCTTTCGGCTGCCAACGGTAATTGGAGTTGCACAGCATAACAGGAGGTCTCTGCATCATTGTGATATTCCCGCCTATTCCCCGGCAGGCAATCGGCTCTCCGCTGGATATTGCTTGATGATGCTCATGTCCTTGAAATCACCCCGGTTGCTTTCCGTGCAGTACATAAGCCTTTTCCTTGACATAGAGTAGGCGGCACGCAGCTGCTCATCCCCACCTCTTGCAAACTGGCTCATCTTGATGTTGAGTATTTCATCCTCCCCGAACATGTCTTTCAGAACCCTGTAAATAACGCTTTTCCCATTTGCCCCCGTACCCTGCAATATAAGGAAATACTCGAAGCTGATATTCTTCCTGTTGACAAGGCAAGCGCCGAGGAACATCTGCAATATCCTGCGCTTGTGCTTTTCCGGCAATACGCCATCCAGCTCTTCCGTAGGTATCCAGCTCTCTCCGAGAAAGCTTCTCCAGGTAGGACAGTTGAATATTTCCTTTCTGTCATATTTGAAAGGATACATCTTTACGCAGTCAAACTTAGGAGAGTGCGGGTAAGTCTTTAAAGTATTCATGTCAACCACGCAATTAGTGAAGCACATAATGCTAAGGTCGGGTTGCAGCTCATGGTCTCTGATGACATTGATTATCCGGTTCATGTAAGAATACATAATCTTATTAGTGCGGTCACGGGCGGCAACACCCATTTTCTCAAGCCACCTGTCTACGGCATCATAGAGCACATTGTAGTCCATGTACTCGTATATCTTTCCCGTAAATACATACAACGGAACACGGTAATCAGCAGTATCTTTCGTTACAACACCATACCCCTCCCGGAACAACTCCTCAAGACGCCTGCCGTATCTGTCTGTACGTTCGGGATTGCTTGTAACCAAAGATATATCCCTGAATGTAGAGGCGTATTCGTCGCAATGTTGCGACAGCAGACCGAGCACATAATCTTTTAATTCCCTTCTATTCATTGTAAGTCGCTCATTTTGTGTTTAAAAGAACATAACGCATGCTCCTATAGGCGCATTTTACGAAAATAACCTTTTTTCTTTTATCTGTAAAGGCTAAATACATATATCTATGTTCTTTATCTTCATTATGCAAATATACAACTATCTGATTATAAAACAAGTAAATTTTCTAATTAATATGTATTAAAATGTAGAAAATCACCCAATAGTTATCCATATAGTGCAAAAATGTAAAAAACACAATGGTTGATTGGTTGTAAAATATCATTACAAATTGGCGCAAAATGGAGAAAGTAAAAAATTTTTAGATGAGGTGACTACGCCGATTTCCTTACAAAAATAAAGGGGCGGGGGGGTGGCTTTTTGTAAGGCTTTTGCGCTGTATTTTGTTGTATGATAGTGGTTTGTGCTTTACATTATATGTATAATATAAAAGTTTGCGTTTATTTACATTGCTACTACTCGCCAGTCCTGGACATAAAGTAAAGACCATCACAGCGTAGCCGAATACACCCAATACTGTTAATAGATAAAATCAATATTACACATATGTTATATAGATAATA
>ENA-OUNI01000495-OUNI01000495.1-human-gut-metagenome-genome-assembly--contig:-NODE-495-length-18230-cov-4.168259_pt1 | contig 18230 bp, 27 predicted proteins | sample MGYA00242499_ERZ504580 | MGnify/ENA primary metagenome ERZ504580 (study PRJEB26092, sample SAMD00036315) | human gut metagenome | host: Homo sapiens | study: EMG produced TPA metagenomics assembly of... | reverse complement strand
CCTCGTTTTAAGTACCGCTATATCAATCTTTTTTATAAAAATCACATTCGTATCCGTCTGCACGAAGAAGAAGTCCAGGTATCCAAGGTGGTGTTCTTCCCATCTGCTCGCAGATAGCATCAAGGGATACATCCTTGCTGCATTCAATAATAAGTTCATCATGCACGTGGCCACAGATAAAACAATGGGATAACGTTCTCATCGCATAGGCAAGAATATCTCTGCTGATTGCCTGGACGATGTTCTCCACAAATTTAGGACCATAACTTTCGATCTGCTCCCATTTCTTTGTTCCTCCGATGCCTTCATAGACTACAGACTCACTTCCAAACTTATTGACTCCCATCTTTGGTTTCACATAGGAAAGTCTTCTGCCGCTCGGAAGTTCAATGAACAGCATCCCACTTTTATAATAAAAATGGATGCCGTGTGTTTCTGTCTCCATGCGTTCACGGATAGTCTTTTTTACACATCGATCAACCGCCCACCAGAACTGAACGATATTCGGATTCGCATTTCTCCAGGAATCTACAAGTGGCTGAAGTTCATCTTCTGTCAGCCCCATCTCGATTGCTCCCATTGCAGTTAAGGCTCCCACAGATCCTCCGTACCCGAGTGCGAGTTCCGCAATCTTACCTTTTTGTCTCAGTTCCCCGTTCACACCATGCTTTTCCACTGGAACTCCAAACATGGCAGATGCAGATGCACAATAGATGTCTCCATTATTCTTAAAGACCTCACTTCTCCATTCTTCCGTTGCCAGGTAAGAAAGCACTCTTGCTTCAATGGCAGAAAAGTCGGCCACTACAAATTTCATTCCTTCTCTTGGTACAAAGGCTGTACGGATCAGCTGTGATAAGGTATCCGGGATATCATCATATAAGAATTCCATTGCTTCGTAATTTCCACTCTTCACAAGTTCTCTTGCTTCCCTTAAGTCCGGCAGATGATTCTGTGGCAGATTCTGCAGCTGAATCATTCGTCCCGCCCATCTGCCACTTCGGTTTGCACCATAAAAACGAAACATTCCTCTTGCCCTGTGGTCTTCGCAGACAGCATTCTCCATTGCCTGGTATTTCTTTACAGAAGACTTGGCAAGCTGCTGTCTGATTTCCAATACTTCACGGATATGTGCAGGAGTACTTGCAATCAGTTCTTTCACTGCCTTCTTATCAAGGCTATCTGCTTCGATGCCATTTTCCGACAGCCATGCTTTCATCTGCATGACACTATTTGGATTGTCGATTCCTGTCGAATGTTGTATCTTTGATGTCAGCTTATCCTTGGAATGTTTGTCAAATACAATCGCATTTTTAGCAACTGTCATATCAAGAGCAATACCCCTATCGTTGATTTCCTGGTCAAGCCAGAACTCCTCCCATACAAAATCCGGTACCGGAAACTTCGACAATCTCCCCTGGATGGATAATTCCACCTCAACATCGCGGATGTTATATTTTACAAAGGCATCCCACTTTTCTTTATCGTGCTTTGGAAGGTTTCTTGTTCTTCCGCCATTTACCTTGGTAGGCTTACACGGCACACAGAAATAACGGATGAGGTCTTTACCCTCTTTCAGCTTCTGTTCCGATAATCCAGTACCTTGCCGGCACCTTCCAAGGATAACGGCAACCCCATATAGGCAGACCAGGTCATCGTACATTTCCATGAAACCGGAGACAGATAATCTCCCACCGTATCTTCTGCAATGCTGTAGCTTATGAACTTCTGCGGATAATATCTTCTCAGATACTCCGACAGACAGATTCTTTCAAACTGACTGTTAAACGCCCACTTTGTAATCTGCTCATTTGTGAGTGTAGCTAAAATCTCATCTGGGATTCGTTCTCCCTGTGCCAAATCAACACCTGCACTGCCTGTTCATCTGCCGAATATCCAAACAGCAAGATTTCAAAATTTGGAGACTGGACATACTTATACACACCACACTTCTGCAGTTCCACATCACTATATGTTTCCAAATCAATACTGATATTTTTCATTCTGTCACCATCCTAAAAAGCAAGGCGGCAAGATTGCTCCTGCCGCCCCACCGTCATTTCATATACTTGTTTTTACTTGAAATCGTTCATTCTCTTTTCGTGATATTCAAGGTCTCTTTTATCCTTTTCAACCTCTCTCTTTTCACGTCTGCGCTCATAAAGCAGGTTCTGAATCGATGTGATCAGAAACGAAATGCTGATGCATGACCATACTGCGAGCAATACGATTACCAAAATTGCCTGTGCTGTTTCCATGTGTTGTCACCTGTCCCTTTCTTAAGATAAGAAATCATCATCGTCATCAATTGCAAAATCGTCCTCTGCTCTGGACTTACCACCAAGAGGCTCACCATCGGCAATCTTCTGCAGATTGTTAAGACCACAAGCGATGCCCTTGTTTCCGTTGGAGTTGAAGGCATAGAAGTTGATGCTGGCACGGCCATAAACACCACTGTATACTTCAGAGCGTTCAAGGATAGGCTGACGGTCGGCATCCACGATACCAGGTGCAGATGCGGAATTGGCATTGATGAAGTAGCTGTCTGCATAAGCTGCATCATCTGGGCGTTCCAAATCTCCGTCTCTGAGAGGTGTTTTTAATATCTTGAGAGAAGGTACGGACTTGCCGTTACCCTTAAGCTTGAACTCTCCTTCCTCATACGCAGCCTGAATAGCTGTTCAATCTTCTTGACAGTTGCTACATCAGACTTCGGAATGATAAGGCTCACGCTGTACTTCGGTGTGCCGCCATTGATTGACTTCGGATCCCATACGTTCGCATAACTCCATCTTGTCTTAGGTCCTGTGATTACTTTAGTTGGGTTCTTATAATTGTTTGACATATTAGTTGTCCTCCTTAAAATCGTTGATTGCTGTATTTTTCATTGCCGGACGCTTATCCGACATAGGTACTAAAGTTGGCTTGCCCTGTGGTTTCTCAATTAACCCGGAGAGCAATTCCTCAAATTTGGTTTTGCCGAGCATCTTTGTCATAGCTGTAATGCCGATGACCTTTTTCTCATACGGATCATATCCGGCACTCTCAACCTTATCCGCTACGGCTTTATCATTTACATACTTACGGTTGGAACGGCCTTCGACCAATTTCCAGTCTTTCCATTCCTTACCGCTGACTGCCTGTTGAAGAGCATATTCTTTGATGTCTCCCACCCAGGATACCAGCTCGTCTGCTTTTGCAAGAATGACCTCTATTTCATCATCTTCAAGGCTTTCTGGCATCTCAAAATCATAACAAGCAAGTTCCAGGTTGTATTCGGCTCTCTTTCTGCAGATAGCTTTGACCTTACAAAACTGACAATGACTTCCGGCTTTGTATTCGCCCTCACCCTTTGACGCCAGTTGTGCTGTCGGTGCGAGTGTTTCTTCTGCCCAGGAAAGCAATGCTTCCTTGGAGATTGTAAAGGTGCTGACGTGTTCCCTTCTTGGCTGAAAGATGGTCATCGTAATCTCCTTGATGTCATAAATCCCATCAAAGATAGATAAGGCACCCAATGCATAGCACATCATCTGTGGATTGTTTTCTGCATCTACCAGAATGCCAACACCATACTTAAAATCAATTACGGTCAGCGTTTCGTCTGCAACAATGACACAGTCTCCGGTACCAAATCCATCCGGCACCCACTGTGAGAAATCCAAGTGCTGTTCGATAAGAACAATCGGATCGTTGCATCTTTCTTTTGCTGCAGATAACTGCTCCATCACATACTGTGCATACATATCGGTGCAGTCTGCCATCTCTTCATCAAAGAAGGTAAGATCCTCTACCGGGTCTTTGGACTGCTGCCCCAGTGCTGTTTTCAGCTTATGTTCGCAAAGCGTATGAGCGTCTGTTCCCTGCATCGCAAATTCGCTGGGCTTGTCCTTTCCTTTGCACAAAGAAGTGCTGATGGCGGCAGGCAAGCCACCTGTGACTGGAAGATGCAGAAAGTACTGCGTGTTTATCCGGCATTTCCAATCACCTCCACTTCAGCAAGGAGTGCTGCATAATCCTTCGCATCCACATCTGACAGTTTGCTGACACCACGCTTGGTAAGAAGTGCTTTGACTTCTGCCGTATATCCCTTACGAGACTTATCCGCCATAACTGCCCTTACATCTTCCAAGGAAAGAGTTTTTTCTTTCTTAGGTACCTTCGCAGGTGTTTCTTCAGTAACCTTCGTCTTCGGCTCTGTTTCTTTTGCTTCTTCTGAACCACTAAAGAGGTTCTTCAGATCTTCGGAGATACCGATGAGTGTGTTACCACATCTGTTCAGTTCTTCGATAAGCTGTGATAATTCGCTGACCTTTCCCATTTGGATTTCCTCCTTCCCTGGCTTTTTCCTGTTTGCTGAGTGTATTCAATTTCTCAGCAAGTCTTTTTGACACTACACTGATGGCAACAAGCGTATCGATAAGCTCTGTATCAAGCTGATTGCTGTCGCACTTTTCAGTGCAGGTCCTGCATCTGATTGTCATATTTGACACCGTCCTTTCCGAGTGGCTTTACTGCCTCTCTGACAGTGAAAGGACATCCGGTTCCGGTTTAAGTACCATTCGATAAAAATTTTTGAAAAAATCTGCGCACCACAGATATTGAAAATGATGAGCAGACAGAATGTTATTCAAAATCTTTCAGTCTTGTCTTAAGCTGAACCATAACCTTCTTTTTTCTCTTATTGACACCCTTCTGTGATAAATGAACGACCTCTGCAATCTGCTTCTCTGTTGCACCATCACCGAACATCTTCATAATGGTGCGGTCCATCTCTTCCAGTTCATCAAGTGCAGCATGAAGTTCAGCAATCATCTCCTGCTTTATAAGGTTAGCTTCCAAATCGACTCCATCGGATACTTCGTATTCCGTACTCTCATAAAGCTGATCCAGTGATACTGGCTGCATTTTGCTTTCGTCTTCCTGTTTGCTTGCTCTCTTTCCCTGCTTGTCCTCTCGCCACAAAGGTCTCATGTACTCTAGGTACTGTTCCTTTGTTGCCGGAATCATAATGGCGCGAACTGTGCGATGCCCAATCTTGGTCCATACTGCATCGGTTGATAAATCAAAACCATTCGCAATAAAGAATTCCTTCGATGTTTCATTTACTTCCATAGGGATGTAATACTGCTTTTCACTTTTTGTCTGTAAATTTTCCATTGTAGATCCTCCTTCGATCTGAAATCGAAGTGAGAATCCACACGGAACTTCCCATAAATATTGGCCATAAGAATGAATCCTCACTTCTTAAATGGCCAACCGTCCCAGTGGGTTGACTGTTATTAATCTGTTGCTGTCTCTCGGCTCTGGGCATCCTTGATCAGGGGATGAACCTTAAGACAGGTTTTGAGTGTCTGGCACTCAGATGAAGTTACGAAGGATTTGCAACCTCATCTCGGTGTCAGATGTTTCTATACTTATTACTTCTCCATTTGGTTTTTACTTTTAATGAAAAAATCACGCTATTGAATGGAGAAGTATATAGGTTAGGTCTTTTGGCTTGGTTTCTTCCAAGCAACAAAAAAAGGCCTGACAAAATACAGGTGCTTTTAACACCTATACTTCGTCAGGCCTTGCTCGCTACGACATTAACTATCGTGCGGCGATTCGCTCAGTACGAACTCTCTGATTACGAAAGCTAACAGCTATCACAGATTTACAAAGTGGACATTTAATCTTAATGATTCCTATTGTTTCTTCTGGATCTGCGTCAAACAATCGTTTATTTTTACAACATGGACAAGCCACATGCACTTCATGCATTTATATTCGCCTCCCGTAAGAGGCCAGCCAAAGGGAAAGTCAAACCGACCATTATAATTTCATTATCCTTTGCACTTGTTCCGTGACCTAATCCTAATGTAGCGATGATTTATTATATCGAACATTTGTTCGCTTGTCAATCTATCGTTACTGTTGCAAAAGCTCTGACGAAGTGTATTTACTCCCTTCCGGGAGGGGCAGGCGGATTGTTCAAATTCTTCTCTGCCCACTTTTTTGTTGACCTATTTTTTCTTAGGTCTAGCCTGTGACAACGCACTTCCAGCTACGGACTTGATGTCTTGCTGTAACGACCGTCACGAAGAACTTTGCTTGCTTTTGAAGCTACCGGACGTGAAGTCTGTTTTGTGTTCTTAGCCATGTCGCATCCCCCTTTCTACAGACTTTCTTGTTATACACCAAGAAATCTGATATAATTTACAGTAAAGATGTATTTAATGAGATGAATCTCATATCCAACTTCCTTACATGCACATAATACCAATTTGGCATCTTTGAAATTCGGATTCCACGGATGCTCTCGGATGCACTCGGAAGTTTGGAAATATACATGAAAGGAGAACGGAATTTGGAATTCACAGAATATGCCAAGGGGCTATTTCCTTTCATTTCGTTTGGCAAAAAGGAAGCACCCTATTTTGTTGAGTTAATCGGTAACTATATAAAAGACTCTGCTATGGACAGCTGCACCCTTTTACGGAGAAAACCGGACACTCAATACAGATATATAAACGGAAGTCCCATTCAGGCTAAAGACGCACAATATCTTTATGACCACAGGATACTGCCAAATTCTCTCAGTGGATTTTGATCGTATGGACGAATCAGAATCCTTTGATTCAGTCTGTGACTGGCTTAAAGAAAATGGCATGCCCGGTGATTATCCGGAAAACGAATGTGAAGAATTACTTACCAAGATAATTCTTTCTATTTGTGGTGCTTCCAAAACGCAAAAAAGACCTTCTTCACAGTTTGAAGAAAGCCTTGATTTGATAAAGGATATTAACACCAAGATTAGTACCTTGCCTAAACCTGCAAAAGTTCCTGTTCCATCTATTGCTACATCAAATGAACACGCCTATATAGGAGAATTGCTAAAAGCATATGGTGATGCAGAAGGAATTGCTGATTTCACGGAAACAGAGTTACAGACCCACGAAGAATATCAGGAAGATTTAGATGATCGGCGCATTGATTATTATGCTGCAGTATCCGTTGAACGTGGTGTTATGGAATTGGATGCCGACAATCTTTCCGACCAATTTGATGTCCTTAAAGAGGAAACATTAGATGGCGTAAAAGATACAGCAAGAAAATCATATCCAAACGGTTATGAAAAAAATGTTGTCGGTGATGGAACAAGCATCTACACTAACATTCGAAAATTATCTGCTAAGTAAGTCTCCATATTGGATAAGTTCCAAAATCAAGAAAGGGGTTTGTCATCACCTTGTAAATGACGGCAAACTTAAATGGGTGAAGAAAAAGAAATGAAAGAATCAACATTACTTGGCTCAGAATTTGAATCCTCACTCCGAGTACTTTTACTTTTAGATGAATTGGAGCATAAATCCTTGGATGAAATACAAATTGCATGGTTAGAATTGATGACAGTTGGAGGTCTTGGTGTAATATTAGTTCTACTAGGAGTTACTTTCAATATCAATTGTAAAAAGACAGAATAAATTGTGTACAAAAAAGACAGACGGTATTGTTAAACAATATGGGTTTCCTGGAAATGGAAGAGTGTACCCAATCGTTGAGTACTTTGTGAATGGAACTTGTTATAAAGCAAAGAAAAAAATTTCGAGGAATTATAACAACGCAACTATCAGGAGTACCTGTACCGATGAAATCAGAAGTCTATGAAGATGAAAAAGGATGGCTACATGTAAAAACTGGAGCTATTGCAAATTTGCGTCAATTTGCGGAGCAGTTGTGGCCTATCAACAGTAAGATGACAGTTTATTATAATCCAAACAATCCTAAAAAGTGCTATGTTGATAGACCAATTTCAAAAAGTTTTACTTCCATGATGTTTATCATAATGGGGACAGTAACAATACTCTCGAGTGTACTGGTATTCTTTTTGATGCAGTTATAAATTGCAAAAGATAATTTCTAATCAGACAACTTCAAGTTTGGCGTTCTAAAAATTCAACTGAATAATCCCAGCAAAAACCGCTGCCACATGGAAGCCAACAAACCATGCAACAGCGGTTTTTCTTTACCGTTTTTCCTCTGGCTGATAGGCGTTCCCATTTTCTTTGATTTTTTGAGAATCCGAATCAGCCAGCGAAATTCTTCGTCTGACAGATTTTTATAGTTGATACCGAGCTGCTTGCAGTAAAGGACAACCAGCTTTTCATCCCGGCTGCCCTTTGAAATTTTCGACTGCTTCGAGATTTTCTTTCAATTCATCGGCAACGGTGGTCTGGGGCGCACTCTCACTGTCCTTTTTGTGGGCTTCCCGAATATCCCGGATAATCAGGTTGAGGTCATCCAGAACCATGTGACTGAAATACTCATCATCACTGATATGGGCGGCTTGCAGCACTTTCAAATGCGGGTCATCTTCGCCTGGGCGATACCGTTCAATGATTTCATGCCGGACGGTATCGACAAGTGCATTGAGGTTTTGAATCTGCATGGTAGCAATCCCGTCCACATAAATCTCAATGTCTGCAAGAAACTTGATAAAATCTTTATGTGTAGCAAGCTCACAGAGCAGACGGTTGTTAATCCGACCGCTTTTCAGCAGTGCCACCATCTCATCATTCAAATGCAACTCCGTCAATGGTGTGTTGATCTGCTCCCTGTTCTCTATCCGGCACAGTAGATAATCAACAGAGACCCCATAGAAGTCTGCCAGCGTGATAAGGTTGCCATGATTGATTTCCTTAAAATCCTCTTTTTCATAACTTCCAAGAGCTGATTTGGAAATGCCTGTCAGCTTTGATAGTTCTTCCAGATTTAAGCCTTTGTCCTTGCGGAGTTCCCAAAGGCGTTCCTGTATGCTTGTTGCTCCTTTCATGGGCGCACGCTCCTTTCCAATGGTTTCATTGCTGCCGCTTATCTGGATTATATCACACTTTCCGCAATCGTGGAAATTTCTGATTTTTACCCCTAATTCCTACTTTGTGGACATACGGCACAGGGCACAAAAATGTTCTATGATACAGGTAGTTCATCGATGGATTATTCCAATCGAATGACCAGCCTGTGTGGGATATGCTTCCCCGGCGATGTAGCGCCATGACTTTTGGCAGGGATGTGGAGGAACCCTGACCGAAACGAGCGTACCAAAGGGAGCGATACGCCGCTGTGAGATTCAGGGGAGGAACGACACCGGGGAGAACTGGCGAACTGACACCGAAATGATACCGAAACACGACAATCTGATAGGGGGATAGTCTACCCTATCGCTGATACTTCGGGAGATTTTAAGCGGCTCTATGGCTGTAATTTTGCCGAAAATCGCCCCGAGACCATACACTAAAACGGGAGGAAACACAATATGCCGAGAATGAGCAAAAAGAGGAAGCATGAGCTTTCCTTTTACCTCAATGACCGGGGGCGTGTCACTTACAACGAATTATGCCGGAAATGCCAGCATGGGTGCAAGCAGAGCTTCCGGGCGGTTGTGATTGACTGCCCCCGTTATTTATCCAAACGATCAAAGAAAAAGGAGGAACACACCGAATGAATTTTGAATTTATGACGATAGACACACCATTGCCGCCCTGTATGCCATTTCCCAGAGCGTTGACAGGATTTCCAGTCAGCAGCACCGCAAAGGTCATGTACTGCCGGATGCTGGACGCTATGCTATCCAAAGAGCAGGAGGACGAGAACGGAATCCTGTTTGTCTGCTTCCCTGTCACAGCCATTGCCGCAGTCCTGTCCCGCAGTCCCATGACGGTCAAGCGTTCTCTGAATGAACTGGAAAACGCCGGACTTATCATGCGGGTGCGTCAGGGCGTGGGAGAACCGAATAGGATTTATGTGCTGATACCGGGAAAGGAGGACGCTGCCCTTGCCTGATACCTCGAAGCTGGAAAAGCTCAACCGGGAGCTGGAGAAAAGCGAAAAGAAACTGCGGAAAGCCATCAATGATGAAAAGGCATTGCAGCACCAGTTAAAGCAGCTTACCCGAAAGGAACGGACGCACCGGCTCTGCACTCGTGGCGGTATGCTGGAAAGTTTTCTGCAAGAGCCGGAACGCCTGACAGATGATGATGTCATGCTGTTGTTGAAACTCATTTTTCACAGGCAGGACACGCAGGAACTATTGAAAAAACTGCTGGAACGGGAGAAGCCGGAAACCCCTTAGTTTACTAAGGCGCAATTATACACCACCCAGAGGTTGGTGCATTGCGTTCTCCGAAGGCTCCTCGCCGGAGGGCTGTGATTTTCCGCAGTCATGGTCTGCTCCAAATCATACAGGGGACGCTACGCTTCCCCTGCGCTGGCTGCCGCCAGCTACCCTTTTGTGGACTTGCCATCTGGGGACACCTTGCGCTGCAAGCTGTTCCCAGCCGACAAGTTTCATAAAATATGCTATCTTTTCGATAATCGATGAAGTATAATAAAGTCAGAAATAAATCAGGAATTTGAGGTCAAGGCTTAAACGTGAGGTTTATATGAAAAAATACCAATGTCCTTGCTGCGGATATTTTACCTATAATGTTCCGGCAAATGAAGATTGTGGGTATATTTGCCCCGTTTGTTTTTGGGAGAATGACCCGTTCATTGCTTCTGATAACGAACCAAGCGACTCTAATCATGGAATAACGCTAAAAGAAGCGAAATCCAATTTCTCAAAATTTGGTGCTTGTGAAAAAGAAATGTTATGTTATGTCCGACCACCAAGAGATGATGAAAAAGAAATTTCATAGCGACAACTTCCAACTTGTAGAACTGAAAAATTAGAAGTTGTAAAGGAGTGTGATAAAATGGAAACACTTTTTGACCAATACAAAGAACTGAATATAAATGGCTCTTTGATTTGTCTTGAACAAGTTGAAGATATTTATTCTTACTTCTGCTATCCGACCAATGCAAAGGCAATAGGTTTTGAAGGAAGTATTATGTATTGCTTTATTGAGCCGTATGGGGAAATGGTTTTTGCCTGCAATCCTGATACTTGTGCAGATGTTTTTGTTTATCCACTGGCAAGAACCTTTGAGGATTTTATGAGACTTATTCTTGCTTGTGGTTCTACTAATCCTATTGAGCAGATTATTTGGATGGACAAAGACAAATTTGAAAAACACCTCAAAGAGGAAGAAGCAATCCGCACAGAGGAACAGAAAGCGACATTAAGTTATCTTGAAACAGAATTAGAAATTTCCCCTATTGATAACCCTTATGACTATGTAAAAGAACTGCAATCTCGCTTTGACAATAGTGGCATTGAGTATAGTGATGAATACTATGATGTTTTGGGGATTGATAGAAAATAACAACAAATAAATTCCAGTTCGTCAGCTTCACATCGGGTCAACTTGTCCCGAACTTTTACAACTAAATACCCGCCGCCCACACAGCGGCACACCGAGCAGGAAATCTGAAAGAAAGGTTTCCTGCTTTTTTTCTGCCCAAAATGAGGTGGTAAAACGCCACCCCGTCCACCAATTAGCGAAAGGAGGGACACGAAATGCCCTGTCCACACAACGAAATCACGATTGTTCAGCGCAGTCAGCGGCAGTCTGCGGTTGCCGCCGCTGCTTACCAGAGTGGCGAAAAACTGTTCTGTGAATATGACCAGCAAGTGAAGCACTACCCGGAAAAGCGTGGTATCGTCCACAATGAAATCCTGCTCCCACCTAATGCCCCACAGGAATATGCAGACCGCAATACTTTGTGGAACGCCGCCGAAGCGGTGGAAAAACAATGGAACTCCCAGCTTGCAAGGCGGTGGGTGCTTACCATCCCCAGAGAGATACCGCCCGACCAGTATGCTGTCCTTGTCCGGGAGTTTTGCCAGAAGCAGTTTGTTTCCAAAGGCATGATTGCTGACTTTGCCATCCATGACCCCCATCCGCCGGGACACAATCCCCACGCCCATGTCATGCTCACTATGAGGGCAATGGACGAACATGGAAAATGGCTTCCCAAGAGCCGCAAGGTTTATGACCTTGACGAAAACGGGGAACGGATAAAACTTCCGTCCGGCAGATGGAAAAGCCACAAGGAGGATACGGTGGATTGGAACGACCAGAAGTATTGCGAAATCTGGCGGCATGAATGGGAGGTCATCCAGAACCGCTATCTGGAAGCCAATGACCGTCCGGAGCGTGTGGACTTGCGTTCCTATGCCAGACAGGGGCTTGATATTGTCCCCACTGTCCATGAGGGGGCTGCTGTCCGGCAGATGGAAAAGCGTGGTATCCAGACGAATATCGGAAACCTGAACCGGGAAATCAGAGCCGCCAACAGTCTGATGAAGTCCATCCGGCAGCTTATCCAAAACCTCAAAGGCTGGATTACCGAGCTGGGAGAAAAACGGAAAGAGCTGCTTGCACAAAAGGCGGCGGAGGAAGCGACACTTCTTCCCAATCTGCTGATGAAGTATATGGAGATACGAAAGGAAGAACGGAAGGACTGGACAAGGGCTGGACAGAACCGGGGGACTTCACAGGACTTAAAGGCAGTCAGCGAAGCCCTGTCCTATCTCCGGCAAAAGGGGCTTTCCACTGTGGAGGACTTAGAAGCATTTCTGGAATCTTCCGGGAAATCAGCCGCAGATTACCGCAATCAGATGAAGCCAAAGGAAGCCCGAAGCAAAGTGATTGACGGGATTCTTGCCAGCCGGACAGACTGCAAGGAATGTAAGCCTGTCTATGAGAAGTACCAGAAGATATTTTTTAAGAAAACAAAGGAGAAATTCAAACAGGAACACCCGGAGGTTGCCCGATATGCGAAAGCCGCCGCCTACCTTGCCAAGCACCCAGACGATAAGGACAGTACCCAAAAGGAACTGCAAGAGGAGCAGGAAAAACTTCTGGAAGAAATCGCAGAGCTGAAAGTACCGCTGACCGAGGTACAGGAGGATTTGAAGAAGCTGCGGGACATCCGCTACTGGGTACGGAAAGCCACACCCGGCACAGAGGAAAGCAAAGAGCCGCCCAAGAAGCAGCCCATCAAAGAAGTCTTGCTGGATAAGGCAGACGAGAAAAAAGCACAAAGAACTGCCCCGGCGCAGACAAAACACAAACAACAGGATATGGAACTTTAACAGGCACTTGCCATTTTCAATCAGAGAATGTCAGGTGCTTTTTTGTTTTCAAGGAGGGATAGATTTGAATGTATTTGAAGCTGTGAAGCAGTCCGTCACAACAAGACAGGCTGCGGAGCATTATGGAATCCATGTAGGTCGAACGGGATGGCTTGCTGCCCGTTCCATCACGATAAAACCCCAAGTATGAAGCTGGATCGGCGTTACCACTGCTTCGGCTGCGGTGCGGATGGGGATGTGATTGATTTTACGCCGCCCTGTATGGGCTGGGAAAGAAAGAAGCCGCCGTACAACTGGCACAGGACTTCGGGCTTTCCTATGAGGACTGGAAACCGCCGGGAAAGGCAAAAAAACCAAAGCCCCGGCAGAAATCCCCGGAGGAACAGTTTCAGGAAGCAAAGAGCCGCTGCTTCCGTATTCTTGCCGACTATCTCCACCTGCTCCGGGCATGGAGAAAGGAATATGCCCCGCACTCCCCGGAGGAATCCTTTCATCCCCGGTTTGTGGAAGCCTTACAGAAGCAAGACCAAGTGGAATATCTGCTGGATGTGCTGCTCTTTGGGGAAACGGAGGAAAAAGCGGCTTTGATTACGGACTACGGAAAGGATGTGATACAGCTTGAACAGCGAATGGCAGAGCTTGCAGCCGCAGACGCAGCAAGAACTAAAAAACACCATGAACGCCATGCAGCCACCCCAGAGCATTGAGGAAATCAAGGCGGGACTGGAAACTACCGAGAAAGGCGGTGTCCGTCAGAGCATACGGAACTGCCTGACCGTATTCCAGCGTGACCCGCTGCTTTCCGGGGCTATCGCATACAACATCCTGACCGACCGCAAGGACATCATAAAGCCCATCGGCTTCCATAGGGAAAGCACCGCCCTGAACGATACGGACATGAAGTATCTGCTTCTTTATCTGGAAGAAACCTATGGGCTTACCAATGAGAAAAAGATTGATAATGCCATCGGGATTGTGGCGAATGAAAACAAGTACCATCCCATCCGGGACTATCTCAATACCCTTGTGTGGGACGGGACAGAACGAATCCGTTTCTGCCTACGACACTTTCTGGGGGCTGACGCAGACGATTACACCTATGAAGCGTTGAAGCTGTTCCTGCTGGGTGCAATCTCACGAGCCTTTCAGCCGGGGTGCAAATTTGAAATCATGCTCTGTCTGGTAGGCGGTCAGGGGGCTGGCAAGTCCACTTTCTTCCGTCTGCTGGCAGTCCGGGACGAGTGGTTCTCCGATGATTTGCGGAAGCTGGACGATGACAATGTGTACCGTAAGCTGCAAGGTCACTGGATTATCGAAATGTCGGAAATGATGGCAACCGCCAACGCCAAGAGCATTGAGGAAATCAAGTCATTTTTAAGCCGGCAGAAAGAGGTTTACAAGATACCCTATGAAACCCACCCGGCAGACCGCCCCCGTCAGTGCGTGTTTGGCGGCACTTCCAATGCCCTTGACTTCCTGCCCCTTGACTGTTCCGGCAACCGCCGCTTTATCCCCGTCATGGTGTACCCGGAGCAAGCCGAGGTTCACATTTTGGAGGACGAAGCTGCTTCCAGAGCCTATATCGGGCAGATGTGGGCGGAAGCGATGGAGATTTACCGAAGCGGCAGATTCAAGCTGGCTTTCAGCCCCGCCATGCAGCGGTATCTCAAAGAACACCAGCGGGATTTTATGCCGGAGGACACCAAAGCCGGAATGATACAGGCGTATCTTGATAAGTACACCGGGAGTATGGTCTGTTCCAAGAAGCTCTACAAGGAAGCCTTGAACCATGCCTTTGACGAACCGAAGCAATGGGAAATCCGGGAAATCAACGAGATTATGAATCAGAGCATTACCGGCTGGCGGTACTTCCCGAACCCAAGAATGTTTTCCGAATATGGCAGACAAAAGGGCTGGGAGCGTGAAAACCCGGCAACGGACTCCGGCAACCCGTCTGAAAAAACGATGGACGGTTTTGTGGAGGTCGCAGAACAGATGGAGCTTCCATTCTGAAAAGGACAGCCCGTTGCACCCCCTGTTGCTATCCCGTTGCCGAGCCGGTTGCCGGGGGAAATCCCATAACTGCGGGCTTTTCTCCCTTATAACAACCAAAACAACAGAAAAATAAAAGAAAAATATAAATAGTAACTATCGCCAGATTGAGATTGTTTGCAAGGTCTTTTGAAGCCCGTTGCCGGACTTCGTTGCCGACACCCTCTGTCTGGCTGTTTTCATGTATGGAGGATAACTGCCTATGGCAAATAATAAGATGAATATTGAAGGAAAAAATTACTCGGATATTCCGGTGTGGCGTAGATATACGCTTACCATTGAGGAAGCAGCCAGATATTATCATATCGGCGAAGGAAAATTGAGAACGCTTATTGACACACATCCCAATGAGGATTTTTATGTGATGAACGGCAATCGTGCCCTCATTAAGCGTGAGAAATTTGAGAGGTATCTGGATCAGGCTACGGCTGTGTAAACAGAGCTGACAGATTTACCAATTTCACATGATATAACTATGCGGAGAGCCGGATTTGTGCTATGATAAGAGTGCAAGTCTGGCTCTCTTTTTTGAAAGGAGAGTTCACGATGAGTGAGAAAAGACGAGATAACCGTAATCGGATTTTGCGAGAGGGCGAGTACCAGCGTAAGGATGGGAGGTATCGGTTCCGCTATATTGATGAGGACGGAAAAGAGAAAAATGTATACAGTTGGCGTCTGGACAAGAATGACCCAATGCCAAAAGGGAAGAAGCGGGAGCCTTCCCTGCGTGAGAAAGAAAAACAGATTGAAGCGGATTTGTTTGACCGTATCGTAACCAACGGTGGCAACTATACTGTTTTGGAACTGGTAGAAAAGTACATTTCATTGAAAACAGGAGTTCGTCACAATACGGTTGCCGGATATAAAACGGTCATCAATATGCTGAAAAAAGAGAGTTTTGGGAATCTGCGAATTGATAAGGTGCGTTTGTCAGACGCCAAGCATGGTTGATTAAGCTCCAACAAATTGATGGGCGGGGATACAGTTCCATTCATTCTATCCGGGGAGTCCTCAGACCAGCATTTCAGATGGCGGTAGACGATGATTTGCTTCGTAAAAATCCATTTGAATTTGAGCTTGCATCCGTCATTGTCAATGATTCTGTTACCAGAGAAGCGATTACCCGAAAGCAGCAGAGAGATTTGCTAAAGTTTATTCAGGAAGATAAGCATTTCAGCAGATACTATGATGCGATTTATATTCTTTTTCACACAGGGCTTCGTATTTCAGAGTTCTGTGGGCTGACGGTTTCAGAGATTGAGTTTGGAGAAATGCGTATTAAGGTAGACCATCAGTTACAGCGTACTGCACAGATGCAGTATGTAATTGAAGAACCAAAAACTGACAAAGGCATCCGCTATGTGCCAATGACGGAAGCTGTCGCAGCGTGTTTTCGCAGAATTATTGCCAACCGAAAGACACCGAAGGTTGAACCGATGGTGGAAGGATACGCTGGATTTTTATTTCTGGATAAAAACGATATGCCGATGGTTGCCCTTCACTGGGAAAAGTATCTGGAGCATATCATTCAGAAATACAACAGGATTTAACGTATCCAAATGCCGAAAGTTACCCCTCATGTATGCAGGCACACCTTTTGCTCTAATATGGCAAAATCCGGTATGAATCCGAAAACCTTGCAGTATATCATGGGTCACGCAGACATCAGTGTAACATTGAACACTTACACCCATGTGAATTTTGATGATGCAAAGGAAGAAGTATATCGGATAGCGAATAGTTAAAAAAGCCCGTTGGTAAGGACGCTTGCTTTACCAATGGATTTACCAAGATTGCAGGGAAAAACATAAGAAAATACGAGAAGACTTGAGAAGATACCTTAAAAAGAAAGGAAAACTCAAAAGTCGGAAAACCCTGAAAAATCAAGCGCTTGAGAAGAAATACAAGACTTAAATGGAGATATAAGAAGATGATAAAAGTATTATTCATCTGCCACGGCAACATCTGCCGCTCACCAATGGCAGAATTCATTTTTAAAGACATGGTTTCTAAACAAGGTCTTTCAGACCGATTTTATATCGCATCTGCTGCAACCAGCACTGAGGAGATATGGAATGGAATCGGGAATCCGGTATATCCTCCGGCGCGAGAGGAGCTTGCTAAGCATGGGATTGATTGTAAGGGTAAGCGCGCAGTTCAACTGACGAAGGCAGATTATGATAAATATGATTATATTCTCGGTATGGACCACTGGAATCTGAAGAATATGTTAAGAATATTGAAATCAGATCCAGAGGACAAGGTTAAACTTCTTCTGGATTACAGTGATGATCCGAGGGATATCGCAGATCCATGGTATACAGGTGGATTTGATGTCACATATTCGGATGTGGTGGAGGGCTGTGAGGCTTTTCTGGAATATCTGAAAGATAAAAAGAAACTGTAATAAATATTGTCGATGAAATTTACTTTACAAATAGCTGTGGCTATTTTATACTATGTCTACAGCGACTCTTAAGGGGGCTTTCGCTCCCTTATTTTCTTTTTTCCGAAAACGGAAAGTCAACATTCAAATCAGGGCATCCTGCCCGTATTATTTTCAAAGCAAGAAAGGAACTGAATATGCAGAAAGACTATGAAACATTCGTAGAGAAACTGGAGATTGGTATTTACGAGGCTACAGGGATTCCGAGGGAAAATATTTCTTTTGAGAAAGAAGGCGGGAGGTTTGCACCTGTAGGAGACAGACTGCTGGTGAAGTTTGCAGAGCATGATGATGCCTGGGAGGTCTGTGGACTTTATACACAGGAACTTTTTAAATCTTATCAGAATGGCAGTCCGTTTGAGGAAATTATAAAAGAAATCACAGATGATCTCAATCGGATAAAAAAGGCGGATATTTATGAGAAAACAAGAGTGATCAGGGATTATGAGAAGACAAAACCCCGCCTGTTTATAAGATTGCTGAATGCAGATAAATATTCCGCGGATCTTCAGGATGCGGTGTATAAAACTCTTGGTGATATTGCACTTGTGCTTTATATGAAAGTTACGGAATATGAAGGATGTGTGACAAGTACAAAAATCCGGCAGGGAATGCTGGAGCAGTGGGGAAAAGAATGTGATGAGGTGTTTCAGGAGCGATTCTCAATACGTATTTTATGAGTCCGCCCAGAATTTACAGATGGGAACAGATGAT
>ENA-OUNI01000494-OUNI01000494.1-human-gut-metagenome-genome-assembly--contig:-NODE-494-length-18238-cov-2.124731_pt1 | contig 18238 bp, 18 predicted proteins | sample MGYA00242499_ERZ504580 | MGnify/ENA primary metagenome ERZ504580 (study PRJEB26092, sample SAMD00036315) | human gut metagenome | host: Homo sapiens | study: EMG produced TPA metagenomics assembly of... | reverse complement strand
CATCATGGAGCGCATGAAACTCTGATACTTGTCGGGCATCACTGCGCCGCTTCCGTCTACCACCGTGGCTGCTCCGATGCTTGCGCCGGGGCGCATGTAGATGCTGTCGGCGGCGAGGGCAATCAGCGCTCCCGCACTGGCGGCCTGGTTATTGATGAAAGCGATGGTGGGGGCGGGGTAGTCCAGCAGCATGGTGCGTATCGAGTCGGCTGCGTCGAGCACTCCTCCGTAGGTGTTCATGTCGATGACCACGCAGGAGGCGTTCAGCGCCGTCGCCTCTTCCAGGCATCTGGTGACCTGCCTGACCGTCGCGGGCATGATGTCTTCGCGTATGGGCAGGAGATAGACCGTCGCGCCGGCATACGGGGCGGCTTCTTCCCGGGCGGAGATATCCGCCCCGTGGACCGATACCGCCGCGGCAAAGAGCAGGAGGTGGAACAGTATTGCCGTACAGAGCTTGTGCATGGGCGTATGGTTTTGGATGGCTGTCCGCATCGGCGGACGTTCCGACTGCAAATATAACCAATCGGCAGGGGATTTCCCTGCTGCCGGACCGGAGAATTGCTGCGGTGGATTGCCGTCCATTCCCGTTCGGTGTATATGCGTTATTAAATATTTTTAGTAACCCCCCTTCTGGCTGTCTCTCCGCATACGGAGGTAAAATAATGATAATAAATAATTTTAAAGGGGGTCTTTTTGCGTAAAGATAAAAAAGATTTATCTTTGCACCACGCTTTGATGTCACCCGGTAAGGCGGATGCATCGTAAAGTGGAACACTAAATAATTTTTAGTCATGAGCTATTTGACAGCTGAAAAGAAGCAGGAGCTTTTTGGGCAGTACGGTTCTTCCAATACCGACACTGGTTCGCCTGAGAGCCAGATTGCGTTATTCACCTACCGTATCAACCACCTTACGGAACATCTCAAGAGGAACAGGCACGACTACGGGACCCAGCGCGCGTTGCTGAGGCTCGTCGGTAAGCGCCGCAAGTCGCTCGATTATCTGAAGAAGGTTGATATAGAACGTTACAGGGCTATTGTGAAAGCTCTGAACCTGAGGAAATAATACGGTTCCTGCAAGGCTGGAGTCAAGTGAAGGCAATTAGACAGTAATTGCCTTCGCTTTTATTGGATAAGACATTTTTGGAGGATAAAAAAATATGATGATGTACAAAGAGACGACGAAGGTCATTCCGCTGGGGGATGACCGCGAGATTACCATCTCGACGGGAAAACTTGCCAAGCAGGCCGACGGTGCGGTCGTGGTCAAACAGGGGGATACGATGCTCCTGGCGACCGTGGTCGCAGCCAAAGACGCCAAGCCGGACGTGGATTTCATGCCGCTTTCGGTGGAATATAAAGAGAAATACGCCGCTGCCGGCCGTTATCCCGGGCGGCTTCCTGAAAAGGGAGGCACGTCCGTCGGACAGCGAAATACTCATAGCGAGGCTCATCGACAGGGCCCTCCGTCCGCTCTTTCCGGCGGATTACCATGCGGAGGTTTTCGTGACGGTGAATCTGATTTCGGCGGCGAAGGACATTCAGCCGGATGCACTCGCGGGCCTCGCCGCATCGGCGGCGCTCGCCGTATCGGATATTCCCTTCGGCGGTCCCATTTCGGAGGTGCGCGTATCGCGTATCGACGGTAAGTTCGTCATCAACCCACCTTTCAGCGACAACGCCCGTGCCGATATCGACATCATGGTCGGTGCTACGATAGACAACATCCTGATGGTCGAAGGCGAGATGAACGAGGTGAGCGAGGCCGACATGCTGGAGGCCATCAAATTCGCCCACGAGGAGATAAAGAAGCAGTGCGCCGTGCAGATAGAGCTCATGAAGGAGCTCGGCAAGGATGTGAAGCGGACCTATTGCCACGAAGTGAACGACGAGGAACTGCGCCAGCTCGTCATCCGGGAGACCTACGACAAGGTGTACGCGGTGGCTACGAGTGCATCCGGCAAGCAGGAGCGTACCGAAAAGTTCGAAGAGATAGAGGCCGAATTCTGCACCCGTTATACCGAGGAGGAGCTCGCCGAGAAGCTGCCGCTCATCAAGCGCTATTTCCACGACGACGTGCTGAAAAAGGCGATGCGCCGTATGATACTCGACGAGGGCAAACGCCTCGACGGCCGCCGCACGGACGAGATTCGTCCGATATGGTGCGAAGTGGGTCCGCTGCCCGCCGCGCACGGCTCGGCGATATTCACTCGTGGCGAGACCCAGTCGCTCACGACCGTGACGCTCGGTACGAAACTCGACGAAAAGCAGATCGACCAGGTACTCGTACAGGGTTCCGAACAGTTCGTCCTGCACTACAACTTCCCGCCCTTCTCGACGGGAGAGGCGAAACCGGCCCGCGGCCTTTCGCGCCGTGAGATAGGGCACGGCAACCTCGCATGGAGAGCCTCAAGCCCATGGTGCCGGTCGGGGAGGAGAATCCCTATGCGGTGCGGGTGGTGTCGGATATTCTCGAATCGAACGGTTCGTCGTCGATGGCTACCGTATGCGCCGGTACGCTGGCACTCATGGATTCGGGGCTGAAACTCAAGAAACCGGTTTCGGGTATCGCCATGGGGCTTATTTCCGACTCCGAATCGGACAAGTATGCCATCCTGTCCGATATTCTCGGCGATGAGGACCATCTGGCGACATGGACTTCAAGGTTGCCGGTACGCGTGACGGCATCACCGCCACGCAGATGGATATCAAGGTGGACGGCCTCTCCTATGAGGTGCTGGCCAAAGCCCTCGAACAGGCCCGCGTAGGCCGTCTCTACATTATGGACAAACTGACCGACACGATAGCCGAACCGCGCGAGGACTTCCGTCCGTTCGTACCGCGTATCGTGCAGATTACCATTCCGTCCGACTTCATCGGAGCCGTTATCGGCCCGGGCGGCAAGGTCATTCAGGAAATCCAGAAGACGACTGGTACGACCATCACCATCACCGAGGAGGACAACAAGGGTATCGTGGATATTTTCGGCGAGAACAAGGAGGGTATGGATGCCGCGCTCGCCCGTATCAAGGCCATCGTGGCCGTTCCCGAGGTGGGCGAGGTCTATAACGGCAAGATACGCTCCATCGTAGCGTTCGGCGCTTTCGTGGAGATACTTCCCGGCAAGGATGCGCTCCTGCACATCTCCGAGATAGACTACAAGCGTTTCGAGACGATGGACGAGACCGGCCTCAAGGAGGGCGACATGATAGAGGTCAAGCTGATAGGCATGGACCAAGACCGGCAAGCTCAAGCTCTCCCACAAGGCACTGCTCCCGAAACCGGAGGGTTACGAAGAGCCCGAAAAGCGTGAACGGCGCGACCGGGGAGAGAGGTCCGAAAACGCGACGGCAAGCATGAAAGGCGTGAACATAAGAAATGAATGGTATAGTTTTTGACGCCTGATTCGAACCGAACAGAGGGATTGCCGGGGAAAGCGTGTCGTTTTTAACTTCCGTCGGGCAAAGAAAGAATTGTAGGTGAAAATTATGCGGAAATAAAATATATTCTTATTTTTGCTTTACTAACGCCGTTTAGTCGTGTGGGAAAAGAGATGCAATAAATAATAACAAACTATCTTAATACATTAATTATGAGAAGATTAGCTCAGGTGGGCCTGGCGCTTACCACAATGATGGTTCTGCTCGTCGGATGTAATCCGTACAACAAGATGCAGAAGAATGTCGGCAAGATAGAGCTTACGCGACTCCGAGGTGCTTGCGCTTAAGGGACAGACCGTTGAAGCCGATATCACTTATACTTTCCCCAAGAAGTACTTCTATGAGGAAATGATTCTCAAGGTAACCCCGGTGCTCGTGTTCGAGGGCGGCGAGGTTGCAGGCACCCCGAAATATTTCCAGGGCGAGGACGTAAGGGACAACTACACCCCGGTTTCGTGGAAGAATGGTGGCGTATTTACGCAGAAGGTCGTTTTCCCGTATGACGAAAGGCCAATCTTTCGACGCTCGTTCTCCGCGTGGAGGGCCGTACGGCGACCAGTGCCGTCGTGACAAGTTCAAAACTTTCGGCGACTTCGGCTCCGTAGTGATTGCGCAGGGTATCAGCACCGTACAGTCGCTGGCCGATATGCCCTACATGATTCTTATGGACCACAACTTCAAGAGAGTCAGGACTGTTACCGGCGAGGCCGATATCCATTATCAGATAAACAGCCGGTAGTGCGCAAGAACCAGCTCTCCCTGGAGCAGGTGAAACTTTCGAGGCATTCGTGCGTGAGAACTCCGCTGCCGAGGATGTGACGATGGGAACCGTTTATGCAAAGGGTTACGCATCGCCCGACGGTCCGGAGAACTTCAACCAGAAACTCTCCGCAGAGCGCAGCAAGAGCGGTGAAAAGGCTATCAAGGAGAACCTCAAGGGTATCGACGTACAGTACGACGCAGCCGCTTACGGTGAAGACTGGGAAGCTTCCGCGAACTGGTTGCCGCTTCCGATATCGCCGACAAGGACCTTATTCTTCAGGTGCTTTCGATGTACGATTCCTCCGCACGCCGCGAACAGGAAATCAAGAACCTTTCCGCCGTATATAACGAGCTCAAGACCAAGATTCTTCCGGAACTCCGCCGTACCCAGCTCGTTGCTTCGGCCGATGTAGTAGGCCTCAGCGACGAGGAGATTGTGGCCGCCATTCAGTCCAAGGACGCAGCCTCAGACTCGATGAGATACTTACGCGCTACGCTTATCAACGACCCGGCCAAGAAGATTGCCGCTTATAGGATGGCAGCCGAGAAGTACAACGACGTGGCCGCTTACAACAACCTGGCAGTCGCTTTGATGATGAACGGCGATGTAGCCGGTGCAAAGCAGGCTATCGACAAGGCTGCGCGTATCAACGGCAACCCGACGGTGACCAACAACCTCGCAGCCGTGGCCATCGCACAGGGCGACCTCGAATCTGCCAAGAAGTACCTCTCTGCACTCAACAGCAAGGAGGCTCAGATGAACAAAGGACTCGTTGCTCTCCAGGAAGGCGACTACGTGGTAGCTACCCGCGACCTCGAAGGGTACAACCTTGCTGTGGTGGAGGTGCTGAACGGCAACTATGCGAATGCGAAACAGGCTCTCGGCAACTGCAAGTGTGCGGATTCCGAATATCTCCGTGCTATCATAGCCATGAGGGAGGGCGACAGCAGGGTGCTATCAGCTATCTGCGCAACGCTATTGCTCTCAAACCGTCGCTCCGGGAGGCTGCCAAGACCGATGTTGAGTTTGCAAGGCTCTTCAACTCTCCTGAGTTCCAGGCTCTCTAATCGAGCAGAAAAGATATGATACGAAGGCGGCGCTTTGAAGGCGCCGCCTTTTTTCGTGCGGTCCGGCCGGGAGGCGTTTGGCGGTTGCCTGCGGGCAGGACATGACGACCGTTGTCGGGTTTGTCTGTATCGTTGTGCGTATCTGACGGAATGTGTGTCGTGCGATGCACGCTCCGGGCTGGAGGCTGCTTATGCGGACCGGGGACGGAATCGGGGCTGGTATCCTGTGCTTGTGTCCGGTGTTTCCTTGTTGTAGCGCATGTTGGGTGCACCGGCGGATTGGATGGCATGCGGCCGGTGCGGTGCTTTCCGGTTTCGGGCAGTCGGTTCTGCCTGCGGGACAGTTCCGTGAACAGTGCGATACCGAAAGGGTTCGGGGCGATAATAGGCGGACAACGGATAGTGCGCCAATCTTTCTTTTTCTTATCTTTGTCGACGTTATACCTTAGAATCGTATGCCGGGGCCAAAGGATTATACAAGAAGCGGGTTTTATATCACTTCGCTCGTCATCATACTGCTGTTGTGCGTTTCGTTCATTCCGAGTTTCCGGGTGGGAAACGTGGTGGTGAAAAGGGCCAATATCCTTTCGGATGTCGTGACCTTTCAGGATGAAAGGCTCGTGCCCGTTTCCGATATGGATTTGCTCGACACGTCGTTCCTCGATGATTTCAAGCCCGTGCCCGTACAGGAGGTGGTGGATGCCACGGGTGTTACGGGACCGGAGGGAATTCCGGGCGAGGACGGAACCGATGCGGAGGGGTTGTCGGTCCCCTGTGTGGAGGGGCCCGGTATCGTTCCAATAACGGATTACAGTCCGGACGAACAGATGATGGCACGTTTCTACCATGCGCTGGCATACGAAGCCGACGAACGTACGGTACGCATAGCGGTGCTCGGCGATTCTTTCATCGAGGCCGATATCATTACTGCCGATATGAGGGAACAGCTGCAGATGGCATACGGCGGCAGCGGAGTCGGCTTCGTCCCTTTCTCCACGCCCCTGTCTAAATACCGCGGTACGGTGACGCACAATCACGAGGGGTGGACCGACTACAACCTGATAAAGCGCAAGAGCGTGCCGGAGGAGTATAAGGAGTGGTTTTTCGTGTCGGGAATGCTTTCCATTCCCGGGGAGAACGCCTCGGCGGAGTATAAGGGGGTGCAGTTCCGTCGGCGTATCGAGAAGACCAATACGGCCTCCCTCTTTTTCGTCAACCGGAAACATACAGTGCTGGAGGTTACCGTCAATGGCGACGAAAGGCGTAATTATGCCCCCGATTCGGGCGAACAGGTGCAGCGGATATTCATCGGCCGGCCCGATATTTCGGAGCTGCGGATAAATCTTTCCCATACGGCCGGTTTCATCGGTTACGGGGCGGTGCTCGAAGACAGTGTGGGCGTCAGCGTCCACAATTTTTCGGTACGCAGCAACAGCGGACTCGCCCTGCTCGGTACGGATTACCGCATCAATCGGGAGTTCGACGAATACATGAATTACGACATGGTTATCCTTCAATACGGACTGAATGCCATGTCGGCGGATGTGACCGATTACGGCTATTACCAGAAACAGCTTGTCAAAATCATCAATTACATAAAGCAGTGTTTTCCGGGCAGCGCCGTCGTGGTCATGAGCGTGGGTGACAGGAGTACCATGCAGAACGGTACCGCCGTCACCATGCCTGCCGTGAAGGCCATGCTGAAGACGCAGGAGCGTGCCGCCGAGGAGTGCGGCGTCGGTTTCTGGAATACGTACGAGGCCATGGGGGGCGACAACTCGATGCCCAAATTCGTGGAGCGCCACTGGGCTGCGAAGGATTATACCCATATTGGTTATCCGGGAGGCAAATACATCGCCGAACAGTTCGTGAAATTCATCAATGCTGCGGTGGAGAACGTTCGGGAGCAGGATGCCGAGAAGGCCCGGCGTACCGAGCAGCTACGACGGGAGGAGGAGAAGCGGCGTGCGGCGACTCTGCTCGGCCGGGGGACGCTGCTCGACGACAGCCTCTCCGACAGGCTGCGGGAGGTCTCGGGCGGAGCCTTCTCTTTCGGGACGGCCGATGGAGAGAGCGACGTCGAAGCCGTAGCTTCCGATGGCGCGGAGGAACCTATAATGGGCGCTTCCGGTCTCGGCGACGATGCAGGGACGGAGTTCTCCGTGCCCACGGCAGATGCCGGAGCGGTGCGTAACGGCAGCGCTGCTCCCGGCGTTCGGAAGGAGGGAATGCCCTTCGTATCGCCGGATGGAAATTCGAATTCTCAGCCTGTCTCTGCGGTGCGGGTGCAGGGAGGAGAGGTTCCGGATGCCGGCGGGAATGCCGTTTCTTTGGCAGCAGGCGGGGAGACGGCTGCTGCTTCATCCGATGTCGGCCGAGGGACGGAGGAACCGGCCGAAGAGGGCGCGGAAACGGGGCTGACGGATGCCGCAGCGGAATAGTAATCCCTTGCAGAGAACAGATGGTCGATATTTCCCGCATAACGGAGGCCGTTGCCGAATTGCTGCGATACAATCCGGCCAGCCCGATGATATTCAGCAGCGGGATATTCCTTTTCTCTTTGCAGGGTTCACTCTGTTCTACTCTTTCATGCGCCGGACACCCGTGCTGCGCATGGTCTATGTCTCCCTCTTTTCGATTTATTTTTATTACAAGACCGGCGGTCTCTATTTTTTCCTGCTGATACTTGTATCCGTGACCGATTTTGTCATCCGGACGGTTGCTGGCTGCCACCGAGGCGAAGCCTTACCGGCGGGGACTTGTTGCGCTGAGCGTACTGATAAATCTCGGTATGCTCGCCTATTTCAAATATACCAATCTCTTCATACAGATAGCGAACGACCTTGCCGGGCACGACGTATTGGCCTTCCGGAACATTTTCCTGCCGGTAGGCATCTCTTTCTTCGTGTTCCAGTCGATGAGCTACACGATTGACATCTACCGGCGGCAGCTCACGCCGTTGACCTGCTGGCTGGACTATTTCTTCTATCTTTCGTTCTTTCCGCAGCTCGTCGCGGGTCCTATCGTGCGTGCGCGCGATTTCATTCCGCAGATAAGACAGAACCCGCTGCGGGTGACGAGGGAGATGTTCGGCCGGGGGCTGTTTCTGATTATGACCGGTCTTGTCAAAAAGGCGGTCATATCGGACTATATCAGCGTCAATTTCGTGGACAGGGTGTTTGACAATCCGATGCTGTACAGCGGCTTCGAGAACCTCATGGGCGTTTACGGCTATGCACTCCAGATTTACTGCGATTTCTCCGGTTACTCGGACATGGCCATCGGCATCGCGCTGCTGCTCGGTTTCCGGTTCCCGAAAAACTTCGATTCGCCTTACAAGTCGGCCACGATAACGGAGTTCTGGCGGCGCTGGCACATCTCGCTCTCGACGTGGCTCAAGGATTATCTCTATATCTCGCTCGGCGGCAACCGGAAAGGCCGGTTCCGCACTTATGTGAACCTCGTCGTCACCATGCTGCTCGGGGGACTGTGGCACGGTGCGGCGCCGAGATTCGTCCTGTGGGGCGGTTTCCACGGCCTGCTGCTCGCACTGCATAAGTTTCTGATGCGGCTCTTTCCCCGGATGAAAGCCACCGGTGCGGATATGAAAAGAGGATGGCGCATCGCCGGTATCTTCGTGACATTCCATCTCGTATGTCTCGGCTGGATATTCTTCCGTGCGCGCGACGTGGGTACGGGAGCGGATATCCTCGAACAGGTCTTCACCAATTTCGATATTTCGCTTATTCCGAACATAATAACCGGATACTGGGAAATCTTCGCCATGATGCTCGTCGGCTATGTCGCCCATTTCACCCCCCGGCGGCTGCAGGAGCGGGCATGCGATGCCGTCATCCGGAATCCGCTCGCAGTGAATGCCCTGCTTATCGTGTTGATAATATGGGTGGTGATGCAGGTGAAGTCGGCGGACATCCAGCCGTTCATCTATTTCCAGTTCTGACGGCGGCGGTCGGAGCGACGGAACGAAAGAGTACAGTAAATTGACAGGCATATATGAATGAATTGGACAGGAGCGTCATGCTCGCCCTTAATTTCGACGGCGGCCCCGTGATGGATGCCGTCATGTGGTTCGCATCCGGAATACCGAACTGGATACCGCTTTACCTGGCGGTGCTTTATATCGTTTACCGTAACTACGGGTGGAAGTATATGCTTTTCGCGCTGCTTTTCGTGGGGTTGGGTGTAGGACTTTGCGACCAGGTGTGCAACTTTTTCAAGCGGAATGTCCCCTACCTCCGTCCCACGCATACGGAGGATATGCTGCCTTATCTGCATACGGTCAAGGGGTATCTGGGCGGCCTGATGGGAACGGTGTCGGGCCATGCCTCGACGAGTTTCTGCATCTTCCTGTTCACGTCGCTCGCCGTCCGCAGGCGGTGGTTTACATGGATGATGCTCACCTATACGCTGCTTACTTCCTATTCGCGGATATACCTCGGCGTCCATTGGCCGTTCCAGATATTGTTCGGCTGGATACTCGGCCTGCTCGTCGCGCTGCTGATGTGGTACCTTTTCTCCCGGTTGAATGACCGTTACCATTGGGAAGTGCCGCGGACGAAGCGGGAGGCTGCCCGCTCTTCGGCGGGTGTCCGTTGAGGCCGGCCTTCCGGCGGGACCGGTCGTGTCGCTGCATGGCGTATCCGTTCGGCCGGGAAAATAATTCCGTTCCGGGGGCGTTAGATGGTAGACGGAAAAGAGTACACGGATGGATACGCTTCTTTCGATATTGGCGGTAGTGTGCGGCCTTACGGGTGTCGCGGGATGTTTCCTGCCCGTATTGCCGGGGCCGCCGGTGGCTTACCTCGGCCTGCTGTTGGTGCATTGGACCGATTATGCGCAGTTTTCGGGCGAATACCTTGCCCTGTGGGCGGTGCTGACGGGGGCGGTAACGCTGGCGGATTACCTGCTTCCGGCATGGATAACCGGCCGGCTGGGCGGCTCGCGGCAGGCGACACGGGGGGCGGCCATAGGCACCGTGGCCGGATTGTTCTTCATGCCCTGGGGATTGGTGCTCGGTCCCTTCGCCGGTGCCTTTATCGGAGAGATGCTGCATGACCGTACCGATAATGTCCGGGCGTTCCGCGTGGCATTCGGCTCTTTTCTCGCCTTTGTACTCGGTACGGGGTTGAAGCTCGTAGTTTCCCTCTTGATGACTTTCGCTATCGTAAAGGCGGTATTGTTCTGATTCGCCGCATATTGCTGAATTTTGGGATTGTCTGCGGGACTGCGGCGAGTACACGTGTCTGGCAGCGGAGGGCGTTCGGGTACGCGTCCGTTTTTGGCTGTCGTAATAAATCCTTATATTTACACGGACTATAAGTGTGATATGCGATGGAACATTACGACCGGAGGGAGAGTGTTTTCGACCTCATACGCTCGATGAGCAAGGCCGAGAAACGCAATTTCAAACTGTATGCCGCGAGGCAGGGTGACCCCCGTGAATCCAAATTCATCATCCTGTTCGACTGCCTGGAGGGAATGGAATCCTACGACGAGGAGCGGATACTCAGCCGGTGCCCCTCCATCAGGAAGGAGCAGCTTCCCAATATGAAGGCGCATCTGCATCGTCAGATACTCATCAGCCTGCGCCTGCTGGGCGTGCAGCATTCGCCCCTTCTCCAACTGCAGGAGCAGTTGGATTTCGCCCGCATTCTCTTCGACAAAGGCCTCTACAATCAGGCGGACAAGCAGCTCGACAAGGCGGAGCGCATGGCGGCGGAGCTCGAACAGCACGCTCTGATGCTGCAAGTGACGGGACTCCGGCGTCAGGTGTACGAATGCAAGGTCTCCGATGAGATGACGCATTTTGCCGCGGCCTCCAACCGCAGTATCATGGAGACGTGCGACAAACTGGAGCGTACCAATGAAATTTCCAACCTTGCCGTCAGACTCTATTCGCTCCACCTGCAGCTCGGTTACGCCCGTTCCCAAAAAGACCTCGACCTGCTGAACGACTATTTCAAGCCCCGCCTTTGCGTCTATTCGCGGCATAGGCTCTCCTTCACGGAACGTTTCCATTTCTATCAGGCAATGACATGGTACCATTACATCCGCCACAATTTCGCCTATGCTACCGGTACGGACGGGCGTGGATAGACATGTTCGAGGAGCAGCCGTGTATGAAGGAGGTCATGTACGACAGCTATCTGCACGGCTATTCGCGTTTTCTGGAGGGGATGTACCTGATGAGGAAATACGGGCTTTTCGTGAAGGCGATAGAGGATTTCGAGCGGGAGAGCCGGATTACCGGGAGCCTGAACGAATGCGTCATGATTTCCCAGCAGGTGCTTTTACGGCCCGTATCAATAAATGTATTCTGGAGGGGGCCTTCAAGGAGGGACTGTGGATGGCGCGCAGCGTGGACGGCTATCTGCGCCGGTATGCCAAATACCTCAGCCTGTACGACCGCATGATGCTCGACTACAAGATAGCCCTGCTCTATTTCGGCGACGGCAATTACGCCAAGTGCATGGAGCATCTCTCCGGAATAATCGCCGTGAAGGACCCGCAGGTGCGGCGCGATTTGCAGTGCTACGCGCGCATGCTGAATCTGGTAGCCTCTTATGAGGCGGGCATCGACCACAACCTCGACTACCAGATACGTTCGGTGTTCACTTTCATCGTCAAGATGAAGGATATGACCGACATGAAGCGGGAGCTGTTCGCCTTTTTCCGCAAGCTCAACAACCTGGCCACTCTGGAGCTGAAGAAGGAGTTCCAGGTGTTGTACGAACGGTTGAAACCCTATGAAAACCATCCTTACGAGCGCCGCACGTTCTACTATTTCGACCTCATCTCGTGGCTTAAGAGCAAGATAACTGGCCGCAACTTCGGCGATATCGTCCGTGAACGGTTCGATGAGCTGGTGGCCGGGGAACGGAAGCGGGCCGCCGCATCTTCCCGGTCTTAGGTAAGTTCGGGATAAGCGCTATCTTTGCGGTATGGCATTCGACAGGGACAGAAGGAATATGGAGAGCGATTCGGAGTTCGAGAACCGGATACGCCCGCAGGAATTGGACAACTTCCGCGGCCAGGAGAAGGTGGCGGAGAATCTGCGTGTCTTCATACGGGCAGCACTGATGCGCGGCGATTCGCTCGACCATGTATTGCTCCATGGCCCTCCGGGGCTCGGGAAGACCACCCTCGCCAACATCATCGCCAATGAGATGGGGTCGACGCTCCGGGTGACCAGCGGCCCGGTGCTCGACAAACCGGGCGACCTGGCGGGGTTGCTCACGAACCTCAATGCAGGAGATGTGCTGTTCATTGACGAGATACACCGCCTGAGTCCGATAATCGAGGAGTACCTCTACTCCGCCATGGAGGATTACAGGATAGACATCGTCCTCGACAAGGGGCCTTCGGCAAGGTCCATACAGCTCGAACTGAATCCGTTTACCCTGATAGGGGCCACTACCCGGAGCGGATTGCTGACTTCGCCGCTGAGGGCGCGTTTCGGTATCCAGTGTCATCTCGAATATTACGACACGGATGTGCTGACCGGTATCGTGAAGCGTTCGGCCTCCATCCTGAGTATAGACATAGACGACGATGCGGCACAGGAGGTCGCGCTGCGAAGCCGCGGAACGCCCCGTATCGCCAACTCCCTGCTCAGGCGGGTACGGGATTTCGCCATGGTGAAAGGGGACGGCGTCATAGACTTGCCCATTACACGGACGGCGCTCAAGGCCCTGGATATAGACTCCCGCGGTCTCGACCAGATGGACAACAAGATACTCTCTACCATCATCCACAAGTTCGGAGGAGGCCCGGTCGGCATCAATACCATCGCTACGGCGGTCAGCGAGGACGCCGGTACCATCGAAGAGGTGTACGAACCTTTCTTGATAAAGGAGGGGTTCCTGAAGCGTACCCCGCGCGGCCGGGAGGTAACGGCGCTCGCCTATTCGCACCTCGGTATCGCTCCGCTTTCGGACGGCACGACGCTTTTCTGAGAGAGGCCGCCGGGGATATCGTTCCGCCTTTGACGACAGTCCGACCTGCCTTGAGGGTGTATTGCCTGCGGCAGCGGGAGACGTCTTCTGTCGTCGGTAGCATCTCGCCGGTCGGGAAGTCCGGGTGTCGTTTACAAATCTCTCTTTGTGTTTGGTTTACCTTTTCGGTCGGTTGCTGCGGGAGTTTTCTGCGGGCGAGTGCCCGTATTTTGTGCATATAGCATAAAAATACGAATAAAAACACATCATGCAGGAAGAATGCCAGAAAAAAATGCATATAATCCTTGTTGATATGGAATTTATGTATATATTTGCAATGCGAAAATACATTTATTACGTCATCTCTTTAACAGCTGCCTCCTTCCTTTTCGGGAAGGATGATGGAATTGACAAAGGTTTGCTGCAATATTATAGGGTGTAATGAAAAGTTGGAGATGAACCGAATCCCGTATCCGAGAAGGACACGGGATTTTTATTTTCTGCATTCCGGTACTTTCCGAAAGGCTCGGTTGTCGCGGTCGGAACCGCATGTCGCATATGCAGCTTTTTCGGGACGGATAGTGCCGGAGACACGTCCGCTATCCACTTTCCCGCATTATTCGTAACTTTGCGACGGAAAGAATTCGATGGTTATGGCAGCAGAAGGAGCGAGAAGACCTGTGATAATAGCCGGACCGTGCAGTGTCGAGAGCCGCGAGCAGACGCTTGCGACATACCGGGGACTGGCTGCCTGCGGATGCGTGGATATGATAAGGGGAGGGGTGTGGAAACCCCGTACCTATCCGTCGTGTTTTCAGGGGGTGGCGAGGTCGGCCTGGAGTGGCTGGCGGAGGCGAAAGCGGAAACGGGGCTTCCGTTCGGGGTCGAGGTCGCCAACTCCCGCCATGTGGAGGCAGCCCTCGGTGCGGGCGCCGATATGGTGTGGATAGGGGCGCGTACGACGGGTAATCCGTTCAGCGTACAGGAGGTGGCCGATGCGCTCCGTGGAACGGAGGTGTTGGTGTTGGTGAAGAATGCGCAGATGCCCGATACCGGTTTGTGGACGGGTGCCGTGGAGCGGATGCTTGCGGCAGGTGTCGGGCCGGAGCGGCTCGTGTTGGTACACCGCGGTTTTGCGCAGACTTCCGGCAACGAGTACCGCAATCCCCCCGTATGGCATGTGGCCCTTGAGATGAGGCGCCGTTTTCCGGAACTGAAAATGCTGTGCGACCCTTCGCATATCTGCGGCCGTCGGGAGGGGCTTGCCGCTACGGCGCAGAAAGCGGCCGACCTTTCATACGACGGACTCTTCATGGAGAGCCATGTCCGTCCTGACGAGGCACTGAGCGATGCCGCCCAGCAAGTGACGCCGGAGCAGCTGGGCGAACTGCTCGCAGGGATACGGTGGCGCCGCGAGACGGTCGATGTACCGCAGTTTGAAGCGGATATGGAGCGCCTACGGCTTGAAATAGACCAGATAGATGCGCAGCTCTTCGCGCTTCTGTCGCGCAGAATGGGAATAGCCGAGGATATCGGGCGGATAAAACGTGAAAATGACGTGATTATCCTGCAGCGGCGGCGCTGGGACGAAATTGTGGACAATATGGTGGCCCGTGCCGGAGAATTGGGTTTGAGTCCCGAATTCATCCGGACAATACTCGATGCGATACATATGGAGAGTATTGCCCGCCAGAACGTCGTCATGAATCCGTGATGCCGGAACTTCGGCAGGATTTGTACAGGAAACGGTGAGTGCCGGGCCCGTTCGGCCCGGCACTCACCGTTTCCTCTTGTTCCGGGGGGTTATTCGCCGTATATCGGTTCGAACTCGTACTCCTGCGATTGGCCGAGCCGGCAGGTGGCGGCATTCGCGCAGAAGTAACCGTAGGTTCTATCGTAGCGTCGGCTTTGCAAATGAAGTAAACGAGGCGGCAGTTGTCGAGGTTGTGGTCGATGGGTTCATGGGTGGGAATGGTGAAGCGGTAGTCGTAGGTATATTCGCGTTCGCCCTCCAGCGTTCCGAGCGGTTCCAGACCAAGCCTGCCGTATTTGCCTATTCCCTCTTCGGGCAGGTCATCCTGATTGCCTTCGGGTTCGGTCAGGCAGTAGTAAGCCACGTTCCGCTGCATCATCATGCCGTCGTCGGCACCCGACTGTTCCGTGTAGATGTCGTCCTCCACGATGTAGGCGCCGAGGAAGTATTCGGCCGTTTCGCGTGGGGTGGTTTTTATCTTCACCGTCAGCTCCCGGCCCGACAGCGTCGTTTCGACGGCGAGCCCCGGTGTCTGGGCATATCTTGCCTGTGAACCTCGATGCTATGTTTCAGCGCTTCGGCGTCGGAGCTGGTGGATTTGTAGGTAAGATTCCAGTCGATGATGTAGTACGGGTAGGCGAAGATGCCGTAGTCGTTGGTGAGGATGAAGAAGTTACGGTACAGAGGTACATTGCATGCATCGTCGTTGAGGTGGAATGCCAGCGGTATCATCCGGTCCGGCAGGAGATAGGTTTCCGTGTATTCGATGGTTTCCGCCATTGCCGGGCAGCCGGTACAGTTCGTGCCCGTTCCTTCTGCCATCAGCGAGCGGCGGTAGTACCGGTCTTCGTACCCTGTGATGTCGCGTTCTTTCACGATTATCTCCACGGTATTTTCGGCCCTTGCTATCTCGGCGCCTTTGAAGTCGTACTTCACGGCATCCACCGTATAGACGCCCGCTTCCGGAAAGACATTGGCCATGGCGCCGAACTGGCTGAATCTTTCGCCTCCCTTGATGCCTGCCTCGAAACCGTAGGCATCCTCTTCCTGTTCCACGCCGTCGATAATCTCCTTTACATGGAAGGTCACTTCGTCGAGCACGTAAACGACATCCTGGTCTGCGTACAGTTTGTAGACCGAGCCGCTCACTTCAATCGTGATAGTGTTCTCCGCCTCTATCTCGGGATTCGCCTTGCTGTGGGCCGTTACCGTGTGCGTACCCGGTTCCGACCAGCCGAACTTGTTGCCTACGCGGCACATGCTCTCGTCGCAGAGATTCCATGCTTCGGTGACGTCTTCGCCGGCACTCGATGTGACGGTGAATGTCACCTCCTCGTTTACCTTGACTTCGGTTTTGTCGCAGGAGATGGTATAGGTCACCTCCGTCTCGCTGACGGTCACGGTGACCGTATTCGCAGCCTTCAGGGAGGATTCGTTTTGGCGACGGCGGTGACGGTGTAGGTTCCTGGTTCCGACCAGCCGAAGCGGTTGCCTTCGCGGATGCCCGTGTCGTCGGAGAAGTTCCATTCGGACGTGACGTCGCGCCCCTCTTCCGATTTGACGGTGAAAGTTACCTCTTCGTTGATGTTTACGGAGGTCTTGTCGCTCGAGAGGGTGTATTCGCCCTCCTCCTGCCCCGTCGGGGTACAGCGCCCGCCAGCAGAAGGCCGGCCATCAGCATGACTTTGAGTAGTAAACGGGTTTTCATAGCCGTAGTCGTTTGTTGGTTAAATGTTCTTGTCGTCTTGGCCCGGAGGCATGGCCGGGTTTTGCTCGCCGTCGTTGCCTTCCGTTCCCCTTCGCGGTTTTCGCAATTTCAAATATAATTCTGAAAAAGGAAAAATCCTATTTTTGCGGCGAATTATGAATCGAATCGCCCCCATATTGCTCGATTGGTACGCCCGCAGCGGGCGCGACCTGCCCTGGCGCCGTACCCGCGACCCCTATCGTATCTGGCTCTCGGAGGTCATCCTCCAGCAGACGCGTGTAGGGCAGGGGCTCGGTTACTACCTGCGCTTTACGGAGCGTTTTCCCGATGTCCGTTCGCTGGCGGCCGCTTCGGAAGACGAAATACTCAAGTCGTGGCAGGGATTGGGGTATTACAGCCGTGCCCGGAATCTGCATGCCGCCGCCCGGGAGGTCGTCGGCCGGTTCGGCGGAGAGTTCCCTGCGGAGCCGGATGCCTCCGTTCGCTGCCGGGCGTGGGCGATTATACCGCTGCTGCGGTGGCTTCGATGGCGTTCGGCCTGCCATGCGCCGTCCTGGACGGCAATGTCTTCCGGGTGCTGGCCCGGCTTTTCGACGTAGAGGTGCCCGTCGATACCGGGGCGGGGCGTCGGATTTTTGTGGAGTTGGCGCAGTCGTTGCTGGATACGGAGCGGCCGGGAACCTACAATCAGGCTTTGATGGATTTCGGGGCGCTGCTGTGTACTCCGGCGCAGCCCCGCTGCGGGGAGTGCCCGTTGGCCGGATGCTGTCTCGCCCTCGCGGCCGGGACGGTCGCCCTGCGTCCCGTGAAGCAGGGACGGACAAAGGTGCGTGAACGGTGGTTCCATTATCTGCACATTAGCTGTGAAGGGCGGACACTGCTGTGTCGCCGGGAGGGGCGCGATATTTGGCAGGGGCTTTATGAATTTCCGCTGCTCGAAACGGAGGGTCCGGCGGACTTCCCCGCGTTGGCCGCACGGTCCGACTTCCGCGAACTGCTGGAGATGCGGAGTGGCGACTCGTCGGAACGGTGGTCATGCCCCGCATCAGCTCTCCCATCAGACCATTCATGCGACGGTCTATCGCATCGAAACCCCCTCGTTGTCTGCGGCGGCCGCTGCGCTGGCGGTCGATACCGCCGCGGTGGGCGATTATGCCGTGCCGCGGCTGCTGGAGCGTTACCTGCTGGAATACGACGGTTGAGAAAGCGGCAGGGAGGCCGGCACAAACGGATAGCTTTCCTTTGCCTGCCGGGCAGGGAGCTGGCAGGTGTGGGGAAGATGGCTGCCTGCTCTCCGAAGGGTAGGTTCCGGGGCGTTCTCTTTTCCTGTTTCTTCACCGGACGGTAAGCTGCTGTCGCGCGTTCTGGCCCTCCGGAATGCTCGCATGTTCGGTTATTTCAGATAATTTCCCCGATAAGATAGAAACTGCCGCCGATGAATATCATGTCGTGCGGCGAAGCGAGGGCGCGGGCGCGGGCGAGTGCTGCCGCGGCCTTCGGAAGCGTTTCGCCGTGCAGTCCGTCCGTTCCGCTTTCGCGGCGAGTTCCGCG
>ENA-OUNI01000493-OUNI01000493.1-human-gut-metagenome-genome-assembly--contig:-NODE-493-length-18265-cov-2.468960_pt1 | contig 18265 bp, 31 predicted proteins | sample MGYA00242499_ERZ504580 | MGnify/ENA primary metagenome ERZ504580 (study PRJEB26092, sample SAMD00036315) | human gut metagenome | host: Homo sapiens | study: EMG produced TPA metagenomics assembly of... | reverse complement strand
GGCTCATCAAGGGCGACGCCCGCTTCCACCTCAACGGCCGGCGCAACCACGTCCTGCCCAACATCATCGACTTCAGCGTCGACGGCGTGGACAGCGCATCCTGCTCATCGCCCTCGACCTGCAGGGCCTGGCCGTATCGGCTGGTTCGGCCTGCGAAGCCGGTGCCGTCGAAGCGTCCCATGTCCTCCAGGCCATGGGCGTCGAGGACAAATGGCTGCGCAGCAGCATCCGCCTGTCCGTAGGCAAAGAAAATACCTTAGATGAAATCGAAGCAGCCATCGCCATCATCGGCGACGCTGTCCGTAAAAGCAGAGGAGAGTCACTATGAAACGAGTTGCCGTAGCTATGAGTGGCGGCGTCGACAGTTCGGTCACGGCCGGCCTTTTGAAGCAGCAGGGGTATGACGTCATCGGCATTACCCTGCGCCTGTGGGAAGAAGATCCGGCCTGCACCATCGACAACGTCCACGCCTGCTGCTCCCTCAGTTCCGTCGACGATGCCAAAGCCGTCGCCTCGGTCCTGGGGATTCCCCATTATACCCTGGATTTCCGCGATATCTTCCGGCGCGACGTCATCGACTACTTCGTCGATGCCTACGTCCACGGCAGGACGCCCAATCCCTGCATTGCCTGCAATAAATTCATTAAATTCGGTCTGCTCTGGGAAAAGGCCAAGCAGTTCGGTGCCGACTTCCTGGCGACAGGCCATTACGCCCGCATCGTCAAGGACGAAGGGACGGGAATCTATTCCCTGCTCCGCGGCACAGACCGCCGCAAGGACCAGTCCTATGTCCTCTATCAGCTGACACAGGACCTGCTGCCCCATCTCTTATTCCCCATGCCGGCCTGAAAAGGTCCATACGCGGGAACTGGCTAAAGAATGGGGCCTGCCGGTCTTCAACAAGCCTGAAAGCCAGGATATCTGCTTCATCCCGGACGACGACTATAAGGGCTTCTTGCAGCACGAACGCAAGGGCATCTTCAAGCCCGGCGACTTCGTCGACCAGAGCGGCCGCGTCATCGGCCGCCACAAGGGCATTGCCGCCTATACCATCGGTCAGCGCCGGGGATTGAACCTCGGCGGTCCCGGCGGTCCGTATTATGTGACGGCCCTCGACGTGGCCCATAACCGGGTCGTCGTCGGCTCGGAACAGGATTTGTTCTCGAAGACTGTCCATGCCGGTGAAGCGACGTGGGTCGAACAGGCACGTCCGCACCGTTCCGGGCCCTGGGCAAGATACGCTATGCTGCCCGTGAAGCGGCCTGCACGGTCTATCCCGACGGCGACAGCCTGCGGGTCGAATTCGACGATGCCCAGCGCGCCGTCACGGCCGGCCAGGCCTGGTACTTTACGACGCCGAAACAGGCGAACGCGTCCTGGGCGGCGGCGTCATCCAATAGGAAAAAAGAGGAGGATTCCTGTGTCTACAGATCATATCAGAAACTTTTCAATCATCGCACATATCGACCATGGCAAATCGACGCTGGCCGACCGGATGCTGGAAATGACCGGCACCGTGCCCAAACGGGAAATGGAAGACCAGCTCCTCGATACGATGGATCTCGAACGGGAACGGGGCATTACCATCAAAGCCCAGTCGGCCCGTCTCATTTACGATGCCAAAGATGGCAAACAGTATACGCTCAATCTCATCGACACGCGGGGCACGTCGACTTCAACTACGAAGTATCGCGCAGCCTGGCGGCCTGCGAAGGGGCCCTGCTCATCGTCGATGCCACGCAGGCGTCGAAGCCCAGACCCTGGCCAACGTTCTACCTGGCCTTGGAACACGATCTGGAAATCATTCCCATCATCAATAAAGTCGACCTGCCCAGCGCCGACCCGGACCGGGTCTGCAAGGAAATCGAAGACGTCATCGGCCTGGACGCATCGGACGCCATCATGATCAGCGCCAAGACGGGCTACGGCGTCGACAAGGTCCTGGAAGCCATCGTCCAGCGCATCCCGCACCGGCTGACGAAGGGGACAAGCCCTTGCGGGCCCTTATCTTCGACTCCCACTTCGATGCCTATAAAGGGGCTATCGCCAACATCCGCATCATGGAAGGCAGCGTCAAGCCGGGCCAGCGCATCCGCATGATGGCGTCGGGCAAGGAATTTGAAGTCATCGAAACGGGCGTCTTCCTGCCCCAGATGCATCCCGTCCCGTCCCTGGAATGTGGCAGCGTCGGCTATCTGGCAGCCAGCATGAAGAACGTCCGCGACTGCCGCGTCGGCGATACGGTCACTTTGGCCGACCATCCGGCTAAAGAAGCCCTGCCGGGCTACCGCAAGGCTGTGCCCATGGTCTACTGCGGCCTCTACCCGGTCGAAACGAATGACTATGACAACCTCCGCGATGCCCTGGAAAAGCTCCACCTCAACGATGCGGCGCTGCTCTTTGAACCGGAAACGTCGTCGGCCCTGGGCTTTGGCTTCCGCTGCGGCTTCCTGGGCCTCCTGCACATGGACGTCGTCCGCGAACGGCTGGAACGGGAATACAACCTGTCCCTGATCACGACGGCGCCGTCGGTCATTTACCACGTCTACTGCACGGATGGCACCATGTCGAAGTGGACAACCCGTCGCAGATGCCGGACATGACCAAAATCGACCACATCGAAGAACCGCTGGTCAAGACGACAATCATCATCCCCAAGGACATGGTCGGCACGGTCATGGAAATCTCCCAGAACCGCCGCGGTCAGTACGTCACCATGGATTACCTCGACGACACGCGCGTTTCCCTGATCTACAACCTGCCCCTGTGTGAAATCCTCTACGACTACTTCGACGTCCTCAAGTCGGCGACCCGCGGCTATGCGTCCCTTGATTATGAGCTCAATGGCTACCAGTCCTCGCCAATGGTCAAAATGGATATCCTCATCAACGGCGACGTCGTCGACGCCCTGAGCGTCATCGTCCACAAGGATTTCGCCGCCCGCCGCGGCCGCGCCCTGGTCGAAAAACTGCGCAGCCTCATTCCGCGCCAGCTCTTCCAGATCCCCATCCAGGCCGCTGTGGGCAATAAGATCATTGCCCGCGAAAACGTGGCAGCCCTGCGCAAGGACGTCCTGGCCAAGTGCTATGGCGGCGATATTTCCCGTAAGCGCAAGCTCCTGGAAAAACAGAAGGAAGGCAAGAAGCGCATGAAACAGTTCGGTACCGTCGAAATCCCGCAGGAAGCCTTCATGGCCGTCCTCAAAGTCGACGAAGAATGACGCTGGGCCTGTACGTCCACATCCCGTTCTGCCGCCATAAATGCCTGTACTGTGACTTTCCGTCCTATGCCGGCCTGGAGCGCTACTGCCAGGCTATGTCGAAGCCCTTTGCCGGGACATCGCGGCCTCGCCCTATGCCGGGGAAGGGGCTGATACGGTCTACGTCGGCGGCGGTACGCCGTCAATGCTGGAAGCCGGCGACGTCAGCCGCATCCTGAAGACCCTGCGGCTGACCTTCTGCATTGCCAGCGATGCAGAAATCACGATAGAAGCCAATCCGGACAGTCTCGATTATGATAAGGCCGCGGCCCTGGCCGATTGCGGCGTCAACCGCCTGAGTCTGGGCGTCCAGTCCTTTTCCGACGCCATGCTGGCCTTTCTGGGCCGGGTCCATACGGCAGCCCAGGGCGAAGCGGCCATCCAGGCGGCCTACGCGGCCGGCATCCATAATTTGTCCCTGGACCTGATGTACGGCCTGCCTGGCCAGCGCCTGGCCGACGTCCGCCGCGACGTAGAGCGCCTTTCCCAGCTGCCCGTGGTCCACGCGTCCATTTACAGCCTCATCGTCGAAGACGGGACGCAGCTCAAGGCGGGCCTGGAAGAGGGGACGTGGCACCTGCCGCCTGACGGGACGGTCGAAGCCATGGGGAAGGCCGTCCACGACGCCATGCACGGTTATGGCTTCCATCACTACGAGATTTCCAGCTATGCCAAAGGGCCTTTCGAGTCGCGCCATAACAGTAAATACTGGCTTATGAGCTTATATCGGCTTCGGCGTATCGGCCCATTCCTTCGATGGGACGACGCGCTGGGCCAATGTAGCCAACATCCCGGCGTATATCCATAAGGCCGGCAGGGAGAGTGTCGTCGCCGAATCTGTCGCCATCGACGCCAAACGGGTCGTCGAAGATTACTGCTTCCTGGCCCTGCGCCGCCGGGTCGGCATCGATTACGGCGATTATGCCAGGCGCTTCGGGAAATCCATCGAAGCCGACTTCGGTCCTGTCATCGACGGCTCATCCGCCAGGGCCTCCTGGAGCGCACCGAGTGGGGCTGCTGCCTCAGTGAAGACGGTTTAGGATATGGCAATTATGTATTCAGTAAATTTATACGCTGAACCTCAGAAATTGTTGACAAATGACACTAATCTGAGTATAATTTCATTGTGTGCAGTAAAAGCACTCCCTATCATACCTTGGAGGGAGGGATAATAGAATGGCAGAAATCAGAGTTGGTAAAAACGAAACGTTAGACAGCGCACTTCGCCGCTTCAAACGTTCTTGCCAAAAGGCAGGTGTTCTTTCCGAAGTACGGAAACGTGAACACTACGAAAAACCGAGTGTACGGAGAAAGAAAAAATCCGAAGCAGCACGGAAACGGAAGTACAGAGCATAATCGTCAAATGTAAGAAGGGTGATAGCATGTCTCTTAAAGAAGAACTGCTTCAGGACATGAAAGCGGCCATGAAAGCCAAAGAAGCCGGTAAAACGGCTTTATCCGTCATCCGCATGGTCCGTTCGTCCATCCGCAATACGGAAATCGACGGCAAATGCGAACTCGATGACGCTGGCGTCGGTGCCGTCATTGCCAAAGAAATGAAACAGCGCAAGGAATCGTTGGCAGAGTTTGAAAAGGCAGGCCGCAGCGACCTCGTCGAAGAAACGAAGGCCGAAATGGCCGTACTGGAAAAGTACATGCCCAAACAGCTCACAGCCGATGAAATCCGCCAGATCGTCAACGAAGCCGTTGCCGGTCAGAGCGGTCTCAAGATGGGCGACGTCATGAAGCTCGTCATGCCCAAGGTCAAAGGTAAGGCCGACGGCAAGCTTGTTTCACAGATTGTTCGAGAAATTTTACAAAATAATTAGTTTTGTTAGATTTTTCTAAAAAATCTATTGACAAATAGACTGATTGATTGTATTATTTTAGCATGATTTGAAAATAAAATAAGTCATGAAACAAGAGTCAAAGAAGACTCCGAACCTTAACCACAGGGGCGGAGTCTTTTTTCATCCAAAGGAGGAGTCATGATGGCTAAAGATGATTTAGTATATGTAATCCCTGCAGGTCAATATGGTAAAGAAGGTGTGCTGGCTTTACTCGAACAGCACCCGGAAATTAAATTTGTATCTCTCGTAGGCATCGACCTCGCCGGTAACGATACGGACGAAAAGATTCCTATCAGTGTATTCTTCGATGAATACGATAAATTCTTCAATGCTACGGCTTTCCAGACAGACGGTTCTTCCGTTGTCCTGCCGGGCATCGCTACCTTGTCCAATGCTCGTGTCGACATCAAAGCCGACCCCGGCGTCGACTGGTTCGTCGATTACAATGACGGCAATATCGATCCGGAAACGGGCAAACCCGTCGGTACGCTCCGTATCCCGAGCTTCCTCCGCCATGCTACGGGCTTCATCGACTCCCGTTCCATCCTTCGCAACACCTGCGACTACGTAGGCGACCAGATTTTGGCTCTTGTCAAGAAATACGGCATCAAAGGCACGTCCATCAATCCTGATGACATCGAAAAGATCGTCTTCACGACGGCTACGGAATTGGAATTCTGGGTCAAGACCCCGAGCCAGGACGTAGCTACCCGCCTCTTGTCGGCATCCCAGAAGATGCAGGAACAGTACTGGCAGCGTACACACGGCGTCGTCCGCACGGCGCTTGAACAGACCGTCGAACGCCTTGAAAAATATGGCCTCGAACCGGAAATGGGCCATAAAGAAGTCGGCGGCGTCAAAGCCCAGATCGACGATTCCGGTAAGTTGACCTTCGTCCTCGAACAGCTCGAAGTCGACTGGAAATACGCCAGCGACCCTGTACAGACAGCTGATAACGAAATCGCTGCCCGTATCATCGTCCGCGAAGTCTTCCGTGAAAACGGCCTTGAAGTCACCTTCCAGCGCTACGATCCACGGCGTTGCCGGCTCCGGTGAACATACTCACTTCGGTATCGGCGCTATCATGAAGAATGGCAAATTCGTCAACCTCTTCAACCCGGATGACATGAAGAGCGAATTCCTCTCGGCCATCGGCTACGGCGCTATCATGGGTATCCTCAAACACTACGAAGTCATCAACCCCTTCGTATCGTCGACGACGGACTCCCTCAACCGCTTGAAACCGGGCTTCGAAGCTCCTGTCTGCATCGTTACGGCTCTCGGCGGCGAAACGCCGGACGTTCCGACTCGTAACCGTTCCGTCCTGGCCGGCCTCATCCGCGACATCGCCAGCCCGGCAGCTACGCGTTTCGAACTCCGCGCTCCCAACCCGTTCACCAATACGTACATCGCCATCGCTATGGGCTACCTCGGCGCTCTGGACGGCATCAAATACGCTCTCTCCAGCGGCAAATCGACGGCTGAACTCCTGGCTGAACTCTCCAAGAAACCGGGCGAAGACGCAGATTACTTGGAAAAAGACCGGGCATACCGCTCCGAAGTCGACGTCTTCGAAAACTTCAGCGACGAAGAACGCAATGCCATGTTTGGCAAAGCTCCGCGTACGGTATGGGAAAACTTCAAAGCCCTTACGACGTATCCGGAAAAACTGGACGACCTCGCTTGCGACGCTTTCCAGAAACGCATCATGGATCCTTCAAACTCGGACGCTCTCAGCCGCTGGGCACTGGAACTCCAGTACCGCATCATTCCGGAAAACCTCTCGAAAGTCATCGCTGCTGAACAGCTCCATGCTGATCGGCGACAGCAATGCCCTCGAAGTCGAACGCTGGACCAAGATCAATGCTCTCCGCACGGAATTAGGCCGCGACACTGAAAAGAGCCTGTCCATCTTCTCCAAGATCAAACAGGCCCTGGCTGCTGACGACTACGATACCGCATCGGACCTCATGGTCGAAATGAGCGACAAAATGGATCAGCTCACCGACATGTACTACGAATATTCTCATAACGCTTTTTAAGAAATAGTTGTAGTTTATAGAAAAAAGGCGCTGTCGCATGAAGACAGTGCCTTTTTTAGCAGTCAGCGGCTAGCTGTTAGCAGTTAGCGGATGGTTTTTAATTTTTTACCCTTTGCTACAAACTAAAAACTACAAACTCAAAACGAGTCTGTCTCATAATGCGACAGACTCGTTTTTTTCGGTCCCTTTGGACCATCGTGGGGGCTCGCACGTGGCGAGCCCGCCGTGAATCCTGTGTACAGCCCATACTGTCTGTGTGACGATGCAAATCAGGCGTGCAGGTACAGGCGACGTTGTTGCGTTGCGGGATTCCCACAAGCGGGCGCCCCACGTGGCGCCCCTACGATGCGGCCTGCGAACTGCGTCCTTTAAAAATGGAAGGTCACGCCGGCACCGACGCCGTGTTCGTTGTCGCCGTCTTCGGGCATGTAGTTATGGTAATTGACGTTCAGGCCCCAGCCGAAGGCGATGTTGTAATTGAGGCCGGCCTGGGCTTCGGCAAAGTGCGAGCCCTTGACGTAGGTCGCATAGGGCTGGAGGCCCAGGATGTGCGGCGCAGCGACGCCGATGCCGCCGTAGAAGGACGTCGAGCTCGACTGTTCGTCGATGTTGTTGCGCCAGCCGCCGAGGAGCTGGACTTTCGAGCCGATGACATTGTATTTGGCATAGATGTCGTTCTGGTTGCCGTACTGGTCGCGGTCGGCCCGTTTATAGCCGATGGTCGTCCGCGGCAGGACTTTGGCTTCGGCGTACTGTTCTTTCGTGCCGACGCCGAGGCTGACACCGGCTTCGGGCAGGACGGACAAGGCAAAGGCCTGGGGCAGGGCAAAAGCCGTGCAGGCCAGTAAGGCTGTGGTCAATTTCTTTAACATACGTATCGCTCCTTTGCGAAAAAAAATCATTTCAATTCCAGACCGACCGGGCAGTGGTCGCTGCCGGTGATGTCGGTGTATATGGCGGCTTTTTCCAGCCGGTCGTCGAGGTCCTTCGTAGTCAGGAAGTAGTCGATGCGCCATCCGGCATTGTTCTGACGGGCTTTGAAACGGTAGCTCCACCACGAATAGATGCCCGTCACATCGGGGTAGAAGTAGCGCCACGTATCGGTGAAGCCCGCCGCCAGGAGGTCTGTCATCTTCTGCCGTTCTTCGTCGGAGAAGCCGGCGTTCTTATGGTTCGTCTTGGGGTTCTTGAGGTCGATTTCTTCATGGGCCACGTTGAGGTCGCCGCAGACGATGACCGGCTTGTCCCGGTGCAGTTCCAGCAGGTACTGGCGGAAGTCGTCTTCCCATTTCATGCGGTACGGCAGGCGGGCCAGTTCGCTCTGGGAATTGGGTGTATAGCAGGTCACGAAGTAGTATTCCGGGAATTCCAGGGTGATCAGGCGCCCTTCGTGGTCGTGCTCGTCGATGCCCATGCCGTAGCGGACGGACAGGGGAGACAGGCGGGTGAAGATGGCCGTGCCGCTGTAGCCTTTGCGGTCGGCATAGTTCCAGTATTGTTCATAGCCCGGCAGGTCCAGGTCGATCTGGCCGGCCTGGAGCTTCGTTTCCTGCAGGCAGAAGACGTCGGCGTCGAGAGCTTGGAACGTATCCATGAAGCCTTTCTTCATGACAGCCCGCAGGCCGTTGACGTTCCAGGAAATAAATTTTGTCATGCAAATCACCTTTCTTCCTTATATATCTAGGATATTGATACATTTTTTGTTATAATGAATGTAAACTATAACAATGATGACGTACAGCCATGGGGAGTGGGGGATGGAACCCCGCATACTCGTCCTTATTGTATAAAATCGCTGTGCGATTGTCAAAATAATGAAGCAGGTGATAGTATGGCAGTACATGAATTGGCAGGTACCAAAGTAAGAAAAGAAGACTACATTGATTTGAAAGCCATCGCTGCGGCATATCATACGACGCATCCCGATGTGGCGGATCCTCATCAGCAGGTCCGTTTCGGCACATCAGGCCATCGCGGCCAGGCCGGTAACGGCAGCTTTACCCAGGACCACGTGGCGGCCATTACCCAGGCTGTCTGCAACTTCCGCAAGCAGTTCGGCGCCGAAGGGCCGCTGTTCGTCGGCGAAGATACCCATTATCTGTCGAAACTGGTTTATGAAACGGTCTTGTCCGTCCTGGCAGCCAACGGCGTCACGGCCTACGTCGACAGCGTTGGTGATTTCGTGCCGACACCGTCTGTCTCGCGGGCCATCCTGCGCTATAACAGCCATCGCGAAGACCGCCTGGCTGACGGCCTGATCATTACGCCGTCCCACAATCCTCCGGAACACGGCGGCATCAAGTACAATCCCATCACCGGCGGCCCGGCTGGCTCGGATATCACCAAGGCCATCGAAACGGAAGCCAACCGTCTCCTGGCCGGCCACAACGAAGGCGTCCAGATGATGGCCTATGACCAGGCCAAGGACAGCCGTTTCGTCGTCCCTTACGATTACAAAGGCTCTACGTGGCCGAACTGGACTCCATCATCGACATGGATGCCATCCGCGACGCTAAATTGCGCATCCTGGTCAACGCCCTGGGCGGGTCGGGCATGAACTACTGGCATCAGATTTCCGACACGTACCACCTGGACCTGGATTTCGTCAACGATACGTATGACCCGCAGTTCACCTTCATGAATTACGACCACGACGGCAAGGTCCGCATGGACTGCTCGTCGGCCTATGTCATGTCGGCCGTCACCGGCCAGGCCGCAGACTATAACCTCATCCTGGCCAATGACCCGGACTACGACCGCTTCGGCATCGTCTCCGGCGCGGAAGGCATGATTTCGGCCAACGCCTTTTTGACCGTCGCTGCCCATTACCTCATGACGCACCGCAATTTCGAGGCTGGGCATCGCCAAGACCGTCGTCACGACGGATATGCTCGCCCGGGCAGCCAAGCTCCTGGACATTCCGCTCTATGAAGTACCGGTCGGCTTCAAATATTTCGGCCCCCTCTATACGGATGGCAAGATCGCCTTTTCCGGCGAAGAAAGTGCCGGCGGCTCGTTCATCGCCAAAGACCGCAGCGTCTGGACGACCGACAAGGACGGTATGATTATGTGCCTCCTGGCCGCTGAAATCCGCGCCGTCACGGGCAAATCACCCATCGAATATTACAACGACCTCTGCGAAAAACTGGGCCGCCCGTACACCATGCGCAGCGATGCGCCGGCGACGCTGGAAGAAAAAGACAAGATCAGCGCCCTCACCGAAGCCGACGTCACGGAAAAGACCTTGTGCGGCAGCCCCATTACGGCCGTCCTCTCCAAGTCCCCGTACGGTGATTTCGCCATCGGTGGTGTCAAGATCACGACCGACGACGGCTGGGTCGCCGCCCGCCCGTCCGGCACCGAAGACCTGTACAAATTATACGCTGAAAGCTTCGTTTCGCCTGACCAGGCCGGCAAGCTCCTGGAAGAAGGCAAGGCCCTCATCAGCAAGGCATTGAATAAATAGGCCCCATATAGGGCAGTTTGTCGGCAATTCTATCATTTCGTATGCAGACAGTGGAATTCAGTACGCTACCTGTGCTATAATAGGGAAGCATGGAATTTAATAACGAAAAGGAGTGGACAGCTGTGAAAGTTGTAATCACCGTAGTTGGCGTGGACCGCACTGGTATCATCGCCGCCGTCAGCCAGATCATGGCAGAAAATAAAGTCAATATCTTGACGATCAACCAGGTCATCTTGGATGGCATTTTCAACATGGCCATGATCGTGGACATGGATAATTCCGACATTACCTTAGATACCTTACAGGATTTGCTCAAACAGAAGGGCGATGCCCTCGGCGTTGAAATCCGGGCGCAGAACCAGGCTATTTTTGACGCAATGCATCGTGTAGGCTAAGGAGAAATGATATGCTGACAATCCAAGACGTACTTGAAACGAATCAGATGATTCAAAAGAACAACCTTGACGTCCGCACCATTACCATGGGCATCAGCTCCTCGACTGCTGCGCCAGTGACGGCAAGACCTTGTGCAACAATATTTACGATAAAATCACGAAATACGGTGAACACTTAGTCGAAACGGGAGAAGCCATCTCCCGCGAATACGGCGTGCCCATCATCAATAAGCGCGTTTCCGTGACGCCCATCAGCCTCGTCGCCGGGGCCAGCGACCTGACGAGTTACGTCGACATCGCCCGGACCCTCGACAAGGCAGCCAAAGAAATCGGCATCAACTTCATCGGCGGCTTCTCGGCCTGGTCGAACGGGGCATGAGCAAAGGCGACCGCATCCTCATCGACTCCATCGCCGAAAGCCTGGCTGTAACCGACCTCGTCTGCAGTTCCGTCGCCGTCGGCTCGACGAAGGCCGGCATCAACATGGATGCCGTCGCCGAAATGGGCCGCGTCTTCAAGGACCTGGCCGAACGGACGAAGGACCAGGATGCCTTAGCTGCGCCAAACTCGTCTCTTCTCCAATGCCGTCGAAGACAACCCCTTCATGGCCGGCGCCTTCCACGGCGTCACCAATGGGGATTCGTGCATCAGCGTCGGTGTCAGCGGCCCGGGCGTCGTCAAAGTCGCCCTGGAACAGGTCAAAGGCCAGCCCTTTGACGTCGTCGCCGAAACCATCAAGAAGACGGCTTCAAGATTACCCGCGTCGGCCAGCTCGTCGCCATGGAAGCTCGAAGCGCCTCAACATGCCCTTTGGCATCATCGACCTGTCCCTGGCTCCGACACCGGCAGTCGGCGACAGCGTCGCATCGATTTTGGAAGAAATGGGCCTGGAAAGTTGCGGTGCCTGCGGCACGACGGCAGCCCTGGCGCTCCTCAACGACGCCGTCAAGAAGGGCGGCCTCATGGCTTCGTCCCGCGTCGGCGGCCTGTCTGGCGCCTTTATCCCTGTCAGTGAAGACAAGGGAATGCTCGAAGCTGTCGGCCGCGGCAGCCTGAGCCTGGAAAAACTGGAAGCCATGACCTGTGTCTGCTCGGTCGGCCTCGACATGATCGCCATCCCCGGCAATACGCCGGCCTCGACCATTTCGGCCATCATCGCCGACGAAGCGGCTATCGGCATGATCAACAACAAGACGACGGCCGTCCGCGTCATCCCCGTACCGCAAGGACGTCGGCGACAATGTTGAATTCGGCGGCCTCCTCGGCCATTGCCCGATCATCAATGTCAATAAATACAAGTCAGATGAATTCATTGCCCGCGGCGGCCGTATCCCGGCGCCCATGCGCAGTCTGACGAACTGATAGATTAATGGAAAGTAGGCGTGTGTTGTGCTCCAATATGTTGTACCCTTTGTAATTGCATTAGTCGTTTCTTATCTCCTGACGCCGAGCGTCAAGAAACTCGCTATCAAGATCGGCGCCGTGGACCGGCCCAATGCAAGAAAGGTACATACTCATGTCATCCCGCGGCTCGGCGGGCTGGCAATCTATATCGCTTCATGGCAGCCGTCTTGTTCTGCGTGCCTTTGCAGCATGAACTGGTCGGGATGCTCCTGGGCTGCACGGCTATCGTCGCCGTCGGCATCTGGGACGACATCTGCAATATCCCGGCCAAGGTCAAGCTCGTCGGCCAGATCCTGGCGCCTGCATCCCCATCGCCTTTGGCATCCAGATCGAATGGCTGACCAATCCTTTTGGTGATATCATCGTCCTGCCGGAAATCATTGCCATTCCCGTGACGATTTTCTGGATCATCGGCTTCACCAATACGGTGAACCTCATCGATGGTCTCGACGGCCTGGCAGCCGGCGTCGCCTTCATCGCATCGATTTCGATGTTCCTCCTGGCTTATAACCTGAACCAGTTCCTGCCGGCTCTGGTCATCGTGTCCATGGCCGGGGCGGCTCTGGGCTTCTTGCAGTACAATTTCAACCCAGCCAAGATCTTCATGGGCGATACGGGCAGTATGCTCCTGGGCTATACCCTGTCCGTCGCCGCCGTCTTAGGCCTGGTCAAGACGCAGCCACCGTGGCTCTCGTCGTACCCATCATCGCCCTGGGTCTGCCGATCCTCGATACGACGTTTGCTATCATCCGCCGCAAGATGAGCGGCGTTCCGATTTTCCAGCCTGATAAGGCCACCTGCACCATCGCCTGCTGGCTCTGGGCATGACACAGAAGCAAGCCGTATTAATAATGTATTTTGTCAGCATGATTCTCGGCATCGTAGCCTCTTTGTAGCCAACGTGAGCTATAAGACGGGTATCGTGACTGTCCTGGTCGTTCTTGCCGTCATCATTTATTCGGCAAAACGCATTGGCATATTGCGCAAATCAACGACCGATTCTACCCACAAACAGTAGTGGTGGAATCGGTTGTCTTATAAGGAGGTTTTTTTATTATGATCAAGGTAATGACTGTATTCGGTACGCGGCCGGAAGCCATCAAGATGGCCCCTGTCGTACTGGAATTGCAGAAACATGCCGACCGGATCCAGACCATCGTCGCCGTTACGGCCCAGCACCGTCAGATGCTCGACCAAGTACTGGATCTCTTCCAGATTACACCGGACTATGACTTGGATATCATGTCCCAGGGCAGACGCTGTACGACATTACGACCAAGTCCCTCATGGGCCTGAAAGACGTCCTGGCCAAGGAAAAGCCCGACCTGGTCCTGGTCCATGGCGACACGACGACGACCTTTGCCGGCGCCCTGGCCTCGTACTACCAGCAGGTCCCGGTAGGCCACGTCGAAGCCGGTCTGCGGACAGGGGACATCTATTCGCCCTTCCCGGAAGAATGAACCGCAAGCTGACCGGTGCCATCGCAGCCATCCACTTTGCACCGACGGCGACGGCCAAGGCCAATCTGCTCAAGGAAAATGTAAACCCTTCTCATATTTATGTGACGGGGAATACCGTCATCGACGCCTTGATGACGACCGTTGCCGGCGACTATGACTTCGGCGACGACCTGAAGGACGTCGATTTCCAGAACCACCGGGTCATCCTCCTGACGACGCACCGCCGGGAAAACCTGGGCGAACCGATGCGCCATATCTATAAGGCCCTGCGCCGCATCATCGAAGAGATCCCCGATACGGAAATCGTCTTTCCTGTCCACCGTAATCCGCTGGTGCGCAAAGTCGTCGAAGCGGAACTGGCCGGCGTCGACCGCATCCACCTCATCGACCCATGGAATATGAACCCTTTGCCAATCTCATGAGCCTGAGCAGTCTGGTCCTGACCGATTCCGGCGGCATCCAGGAAGAAGCGCCGTCTCTCGCAAGCCCGTCCTGGTCCTGCGCAATACGACAGAACGGCCTGAAGCCGTCGAAGCTGGCACGGTACGCCTCATCGGTACGGACAAGGACGTCGTCTACGCTGAAACGAAGCGCCTCCTGACCGACCAGGCCGCTTACGATGCCATGAGCAACGCCGTCAATCCCTATGGCGATGGCAAAGCGTCGCAGCGCATCGTCCAGGCCATCCTCCACGCCTTTGCCGGGGAAGAGGCCGTTCCGGATGATTTTAGCCGTTAAGTATTGTCTGTGACTATACTGAGAATTATTTTTATCTATAACGTTTAATTTTCTTAAAAATGATATTGCTTTTCCAGATTTTCCGTGCTAAAATAAGCGAATAATCGTTGCTGGCAGTATATAGATACTATGCCTGACGGTTATGGAAAACTGCCATCGCCCGAGCAGGAGTGTATGTAGTATGAGACATCATGATGATTCTCACGATGACAAATTAAATCACATGAGGCTTTGGGATATTGTCGTCATAGCCGGTTCCTTAGGCCTGTCTCTCTTCGTCTGCATCTGTGTCGGCGTCGCCATAGGGCGCTTCATCGACGTCCATGTCGGGACGTTGCCGTGGGGGCTGATCCTCTTTTCCCTCATTGGTGCCATCTCCGGTTTCTGGACCTTATATAAGAAGGCCTTGTCCTATCAACGGGACGAGGCGCGCCATGGCCGGCATCTGCGCAAGTGAAAGTCACGGAGGATAGCCTATGGAAGCGTTTTATGCCTATGTAAAGGCAACAATATACAAGCTCATTGGTTTTACGTGTATCGTCACGGCCATCCTTTTTCTAGGAGGCTGGTGGCAGTACATAAGTGCTGGTGTATCGGCAGCGGCTTGAACATCGTTTATTTCTTCATGCTCAGCAGCCGTTCGGTACGGGCCTTAAAATTGCCGCCCGGGCAGGCGGCGTCATTCATCCGCGGCGGTGCCGTGTTCCGGCTGGTCTTTATCTGCCTGGCCGTCATCGTCATCCTGCAGTTCCCGTCCATTTCCCTGGGGGCTGCCGTGGCCGGTATCTTTTCGTACCGCGTCCTCGTCTTCGCAGATGTACTGACTGCGCGTCTCAGACGGTAAAGGAAAGGAGGTATTGCGTATGGAATTACATGCAGGGCATCATATGGTCGTCCAGCTCCTGGGTCTGAATGTCAACCTGGATACGCTCATGATGACCTGGCTGGTTGCGGCTTTGGTCATCATCGTCACTGTCGCTGCGACAAGGGGCCGGTCCCTCGTCCCGTCAGGACTTCAGAACGCCATGGAAATCGTCATCGAAGCATTGCTCGATCAGTTCAAGGAAACGTTGGGGCCGAAATACGGCCAAGTCGTTTCGGTCTTGCTGACGATGTTCCTGTTCATCCTCTTCGCCAACGAATTGGGCATGCTGCCGAATCCGCATGTCCTGCTTCGCCGACGAATGACTTGAATACGACTGTCGCCCTGGCACTGGTTTCTTCCTTTATGGTCCACTTCATGGCCTTGAAGAACCAGGGTTCAAAAAGCATTTCAAGCATTTCTTCGAACCCTTTGCGCCGTTTGTCGTCATCAATCTGATGGAAGAAATCACCAAACCGTTGACACTGGCCTTCCGTCTCTTTGGCAACATCCTGGCCGGTGAAATCCTGTTGGAAGTCCTGTACTTCCTCGTGCCTGTCGCCATCCCGATGATTTGGATCCTCTTTAGCTTCGTCATCGGCCTCATCCAGGCATTCATCTTCACCATTCTGACTACATCGTATCTGGCACCGTCCTTTACGGAAGACTAAGAAAAGCTCAGATACCGTTACAACTTAGGAGGTTATTTATTATGGAAAAAGCTCTCGTATTGGCATTATCTGCATTTGGTGCATGCTTAGGTATTGGTTTGGCAGCCCTCGGCGCTGCTATCGGTGACGGCCATGCCGCATCGAAGATGCTTGAAGGTACGGCCCGCCAGCCGGAAATGGGCGGCAAACTCCTGGTCAACATGCTTATCTCCATCGGCCTGATCGAATCCATGCCGATTATCGCAGCTGTCATCGCTATCGTATTGGTCTTCGCCAATCCGTTCGTCAGCCTGCTCTAATCCGAAGATTCTAATATACAGCCGGGGAGGGAAGTACATTGGTTAGTATTAATGGTACCTTGCTGTTCCAGTTCATCAACTTCTTCGTGTTAGTTGCCATTCTGGCAAAGTTCGCTTATAAACCGCTGCTCAAAGTCCTGGAAGACCGCCGCAACAAGATTGCGTCGGATCTCGACAACGCAGCCAAAGCCCGGGAAACGGCTGAAAAGATGAAAGCCGACTATGAAGCCCAGATCCGCGATGCCCGTGCTGAAGCCCAGGCTATTGTCGACAAAGCTGTCAAGCAGGCCGACAAAGAAGCCCAGGCCCAGCTGGAAGCCATCCGCGCTCAGATCGCCCGGGAAAAACAGATCGCTCAGACGGAAATCGCCAACGAACGGGAAGCGGCTATCCGGGAAATGCGTAATGAAGTAGTCACACTGTCCATGGCTGTGGCAGAAAAACTGCTCCAGAAAAACATGGATCCTGACATGAACGCCAAACTGGTAGCCGATTGCATCGACCAGCTCCAGACGCACCGCGTAAAGGGGAACTGATCTTATGATACCCGAAACGATCTATAGCAAATACAGCCAGGCGATGTTCGACATCGCCAGCGAACAGAAGAAGCTTACCGAGTTCGGAACAGAACTGAAAGGCGTACGGGATACGTTCCAGGAAAATCCCGATTTGTGGAAATTCCTGAATCATCCCTCGTACCGCCGCAGTCTAAAAAAGACACACTTGCAAAGATTTTCAAGGACAGCCTATCGCCGATCGTCCTGCAGTTTATGTACGTCATGATCGACCGGCGCCGGGAAGCGGCCCTCTTGCTTGCCATTGACGGGTTCATCGATTTGGCCCGCAAGGCCCAGCACATCGAAGTGGCCAAGATCCGCGTCGTCAAACCGCTGTCCAAGGAAGAAGAAACGAAACTGGTTGCCAGCCTGGAAGCCATGACGGGGCAGCACATCGAACCGCTGTACTACGTCGATCCGTCGCTCATCGGCGGCATGGTCATCCAGATCGGCGACAAACTAATAGACGGCAGCCTCCGGCGGCAGCTGCGCGATATGCAGCATAAACTGCTCCAGGCTGACGTGACGAATGGGGTGACGGACGAATAATGAAAATGAAGCCAGAAGAAATAACGGCTATAATCAAGAAACAAATCGAAGATTATAATGTGGAAATGAATGTCGACGACGTCGGCACCGTTCTGGAAGTCGGGGACGGCATTGCCCACATTTACGGTTTGGACAAAGCCATGTCCGGGGAATTGCTGGAACTGCCTCACGGCGTTTACGGCATGGCCCTGAACCTGGAAGAAGACAACGTCGGTGCCGTACTGCTCGGCGATGACGCCCTCATCAAGGAAGGCGACACCGTCCGCCGTACAGGCCGCGTCATGCGTGTCCCTGTAGGCGAAGCCATGGTCGGCCGCGTTGTCAACCCCTTGGGGATGCCTATTGATGGCAAAGGGGAAATCAAGACCAAAGATTCACGCCTCATCGAAGTCAAGGCTTTCGGCATCGCGACCGCCAGCCGGTCAAGGTACCGCTCCAGACAGGCCTCAAGGCTATCGACTCCATGGTTCCTATCGGCCGTGGCCAGCGTGAACTCATCATCGGTGACCGTGGCACCGGCAAGACGGCCATCGCCATCGATACCATCCTGAATCAGAAGGACACAGGCGTCATCTGCGTCTACGTCGCTATTGGCCAGAAGGCATCGACCGTTGCCCGCGTTGTCCGGACCCTGGAAGAACACGGCGCTATGGCCTATACCATCGTCGTCGCCGCTACGGTTCCGACGGCGCACCGCTCCAGTACCTGGCCCC
>ENA-OUNI01000492-OUNI01000492.1-human-gut-metagenome-genome-assembly--contig:-NODE-492-length-18269-cov-2.524363_pt1 | contig 18269 bp, 24 predicted proteins | sample MGYA00242499_ERZ504580 | MGnify/ENA primary metagenome ERZ504580 (study PRJEB26092, sample SAMD00036315) | human gut metagenome | host: Homo sapiens | study: EMG produced TPA metagenomics assembly of... | reverse complement strand
ATGGGCGTTGTGTTTTGGGGAGGAGTTGTGCTCTGCGGCATCGTCGGAACCCTGGGTGCGGTCTGGTGCGCCTTGTCGGACGTGCGGTTCCGGCTTTGCCGGTAGACGCCATCGGGCTGATCTGCGCCTTCGTAGGCGGGGTTTCGATTCGCGTGCTCATGTGGGTGTGCGCCACGGGTTACCTGAATCTGTTTGCCCATACCGTTCCCAGCGTCATGCTGAATCTCTAGAGGTCTGTCAGGCGGCCTCGTCCGGGGCCGCCCGTTGTTAGAAGGAGCGCATTGTGAACACCGAAGAAGTCATCTCGCTGCTTGGCTCCAGAGCTGATTTCTACCGCCAGATCGCCCAATGGTACTTCGCTCCGTTGAGTGAGGAGCAGATCGAGGCGCTGGCCGCTCAGGATCTGCGGGCTTTGGCGGAAGATGACCAGTCGTCCTACGCCGAGGGCTACAACGATTTGTACCGAGCACTGCGCCTGCGCCATACGGGCACCCGCCAGGCTCTGGCCGCCGATTTCACGGGCGCGTTTTACGGCGTGACCACGGCGGCAGGGCAGACGGCGCAACCCTTCGAATCGCTTTACCGCTACGACGGCGGCTCGCTTATGGGGCAGCCGCGCGGGGAGGTGTACCGCGCGCTCAAACAGGCTCGCCTCAAGGTGCGCGAGGGGCTCGACTTGCCCGAGGACCACCTCTCTTTCATCGCGGCGTTAGAGGCCGAGCTTTGCGACCGGGCTGCAACGTATCTGCGGGACGGGGATGTTGCGGCGGCCGCTCGGACGCTTTCCGACCAACGGGCATTCTTCGATGAGCATATCGCTTCCTGGTTCGGTGATTTTCGAGACCGCGCCAGCGCTATGGTGACAACGAGGTTCTACCGGGGTGTTCTTAAGGTAACAGATGCATTCTTCAACGATGAGCCGGGAATGATGGACGAATTGCTGAAGTACGTGAGCTAAAGGTTCTCGCGGAAAGCAGTCGAGAGGATTGCTTGTGCGAGAGACAGCGAAGGGTGTGCAGTGCCGGGGGCCCGATTGCGGGACTCCGCGCCTGCAGGCTCTGAAGAAGGAGAGGGAGTGAACGAGAATGCGAGCGGTGAAGCTCCTCGGTCAACGACTTCGTCCGATGGGCGCGATGCGCGGCGAGCGATAAGCCGCCGCCAAGCGATCGAGGGCGCCGTGGCCATTGGCGTCCTTGCGGCTTTCGGCGGTACCGTCAAAGCCTTTGCGGGGGAGGGCGACGCGCTCTATCCTCCGGGAGGGCAGGATACGGGAACACTCTGGGGCAGCTGCATCCGCTGTGGCCGGTGCGTGGGCGTCTGCCCGACCAAAGTGATCGTCCCCGGGACGTTGGATGATGGAGCGGTGAACGCGCGTCTGCCTCTTATGGATTTCCGTTTGGGCTTTTGCGACATGTGCGAGGCTCCTTCCGTTGCGCCGCCAATTGCCCTACGGGAGCTTTGCGCCCCTTCGATCCCTACGTCGACAAAATCGGCATGGCCCGTGTGGAAGAGGCCGAGTGCGAGCTGTACGGCGTGTCGGCGCACTGCAATGCGCCCTGCGTCGATGCGTGCGCCTGGGACGCGTTGACGATTGACGGCGAGGGGCGCCTCGTCGTCGACGAGGAGAAATGCAACGGGTGCGGTGCCTGCGAGCTGGCTTGCGTAGCGGGCTCTTACGGTTCCTATGGCGGCAGTGGCCTTCGCGGCATCAACATAGTCCCTTGGAAGGAGGGTGAGAGCGATGAGCGTAAATAGCGAGACTCAGACGAGTGGACGGCCGCGGCGCAGTCGTGTATCCCGAGTGCGGAAGGCAGTGCTCGCGATTGCATTCGCCTTGTTCTGCGCCGGGGTAGTGGTTGCCGGAGGACTGGGCGATGCGTGCAGCGTGGGCTACGAGGCCATTGCGGCGGTGTGCCCCCTCGGCGCTCTCGAAGGGTTTTTCGGTTCCTGGTCCTTTGCTCCTCGCATGGCCATTGGTCTTGGGCTCGCGCTTGTGGTGGTCATCGTCGCGGGACGCGCCTTCTGCTCTTGGATATGTCCCGTCCCCCCTCTTCAGGGATTCTTGCGCACAAAGAAGCAGCGGCATCGCGTCGCGGCAGAGCAGAAGGCTCAGGCCGAGGAGTCGCTTACGCGATGGAAGAAGGCGTGCTCGGGTTGCTCCGGCGGCTGCGGCGACGTTTGCCCGAGTGCTGGAAACGCAGGAGGAGACGCGTCTTTCGAGGAGGCTTCATGGGCCCGCAAGCGTAAAGCTTGATTCGCGCCATGCGGTGCTGGCCGGGACGCTGGCCACAACGGCGCTGTGCGGATTTCCCGTCTTCTGCCTCCTTTGTCCCGTTGGGCTCACGTTCGCCACGGTGATTGCGTTCTATCGCTTCGTGGGGTTCAATGAGCGACGTTCGATCTTCTTGTGTTCCCGGCGATCATCGTGGTTGAGCTGGTTTTGCTGCGCAAGTGGTGTCACCGCTTTTGCCCCATCGGCGCTTTGATGTCCCTGTTCGCTCCGTTGGCGCGTCGCTTGCGTCCGCAAGTGAAGGTTGATGCGTGCCTGCGCTCGACCGGCGAGGATTGCGTCGTCTGCGGCTCGGTGTGTCCCGAAGGCATCGATCCGGTGCGTGATTTGGGACGCCGCCCGCTCTATGAATGCACGCGTTGCGGCCGCTGCGCCGAAGTCTGTCCCACCCAGGCCATCACCTTCCGGCGGCGACGCGCCCGCTCGACCGATCCGGTGATGATCGACGACGGACAGGCGGTGCTTCTCGATTAGCTTATGCCCTCTCCGCCAAATCCTCCACGGAGCAGCCGAGAACGTGGGCCAAGGCGATCACCACGCTGGCGGAGGCTTTCGAAAGGTCGTTGCGCCGCTGCTCGTACAGCTGGATCATGCGCAGAGAAACACCGGATGCGTGTGCCAGCTCCTGTTGCGTCATGCCGCGGTTGGCGCGAATGCGCGCAAGAGGCGTAGGCTGTTGAAGCTGCGCCCCCAGCACCTCGTCGGCCGTCTCGACGAACTTGCTGACGTCGGCTTCGTGCAGAATGTACCGTTCAATGACCGCCGAGGGGGGCAGTCCGCCTTCGGCGATAGCGGCGAAGCGCAGGTTCCGGTACCACTGATAATAAGCTAGGATCCATCCGGCCCAGTACTCGGGGCTGCGGTCAAGGGACTGAGTTGCGGGGCGCGTCTCGCGGTTTCCGGTGACGCGGAATATCACCTCGCGGGCGATTTCCGCGCCGGACATGCCCGCCACGAACTTCGGATTGCCCCGCTCGAACTGTGCGGCGATGCCGGATACGATGAACCAATCGAAGAACTCGTCGGGGTCGCGCCCGCAGTCGACGACGGCGTAGTCGAGCATTTCGCCGAGGGCGTTCATGGCGTCATTCAAATACGACTCGTCGTAAGCGCGCATCGTCGGCCCTCCAATCTTCTCGCATGATGTCGCTTATAGTGTAGTCGCCCGCCAAGTCGGCCAGCTTCAGCTCCTCCCGATAGATGGCGCGGGCCTCGTGGTCGCGGGCCATCTTGCGCGGGTAGTACACCGTACGGTCGGCGGTTTCAAAGCTTCGAAGACAAGGCGGCTGAAGGCCTTCTCCGAGCGCACCACCACCTGCTCGCCCAAGTTCCCCAGCGCCATGGCCCGTTCGAGGCGCGAGAGGGAGAGCCCGTTGTTGAGGAAGGCGTTGGCGAAGGAGAAATACGAGTCGTCGGCCCGATAGCCGCGCATGAGATCGTAGCTGTGGTAATCGACGGAGAAGCGGTCGAGCAAAAACGTGCGCGCCAAGGGTGCTATGTCCCCGGAGACGCGGAACGTTCGGTTCTCCAGCAGCACAGCGAGCCAGTGAGGATGGTATAGCTGCCGTCGTTCAGGTTGAGCTCCGTGAGTCCTTTCGCGTCGAGCGAATAGCGGTTGGCGAACCCGTCGGCTTCTTCGGAGGCGCCCCATTCCCGGGCCAGCTCCGGGCTCTCCGTGCAATAAAAACCGAGTCCGTAATCATTGTGCGGGTTGCCCAGTCCGAATGTGGGTCTCTCGATGATTTGGCCGGAGCCATGGAAAATGGTGAGCTTATCGGCCATGGCTGCTCCTAACTGTCGTTCTGACGATACTTATTCTACTATCGCCAGAGCGACAGTCAAGATGAAGCTGAATGGAGGGGTGGCCCGTTGACTACCGATGAGATCGTCGAGCTTGTCAGAGAGGGGAGAGACGAGCTCGATAGGCGCACTTTTGTTGCCTGGGGTTCTTTTAACGGTGACTCTGATTGAGCGTGGGCTCGGCTTGGTAGCCTCGAAGCTGTCGATGAGCTCCATGCGTGTATGGGTCTCAGTTTTCTGGTAGATCTTGTGCACATGGCTTCGGGCAGTCGAATCGGAGATAAAGAGCTTTTCGGAAATGTATTGGGTGGTGCGTCCGGCCAAGAGGTAGTCGAGCACCTCGGTCTCGCGTTTTGAAAGACCATGCCGTCCGGCAAAGCCTGCCACGATCTGCTCGCGAGCTGGCATCTCCTCGGCTTTCTCGAGCATGGCACGTCCAAAGGAAATGGCTTTCAGGCCTTCGATGCTCTTGTCGGTGAAAACGAGCGTTCCGACGCTGAGTGCGATCAGGACCCCAATGATGACCGTAGCGACCATAGTGGTGCTCATATTGCCGAACGAGCAAACTGCCTCGGCACCCATCCATCCCACGAGCATTCCGAGAGATGCGGCGAGACGGGCAATAACCATAGTGGCGAGTAGCGATGAGTCGTCGGTCTTCACCACATTGCAGTAATCGTTGAGGCTTAAGGCCTCAAAAAGCAGAAAAGAGAAGACAATGGCACAACTCCCCAAAAGCGGTAGTCCCGGCCACGATACGAGCAAGAGGCAGAAGCCTCCGCCCATGAGCAGCGGTATGCCTCGGTAAAGTCCATACAACCTCGTTTTCAAGGACTTTATCTCGCAAATGGTGAGAACGAGCAGGGTTGCCACCAGACTGCAGCCCGATTGAACCAAAGGACCGCTGATTACCTGCTCAGGGGCAAATAAGGCGACGGCGGAAAGCCATGCAAAAGCCGATGAGACGAGGGCTAGCGCAATGGTCATGAGCCAAACAGAGTGGGCATGCGAGGAAGTGCTTTTTGCGTGCTCGGGATGTCTACGAACAGCTCGCTGCCACGTTGCGCTTGATAGTGCCGCTCGGAAAGCAAGAAAGACAGACCTGAGGCGATAGGTAGCAGTGCGGCAATAGCGATGGCCGCCTCAGAGGCAATGCGCTCGTTGCGAGACAGACGATCGAGCCGCCTGCATAAGAGAGAACGATGAGCTTCAGCGTCTCGTCGAGGCGCATATAGCCGAAGAAGCACAGCCACATGAGGAACATGGACACTTCCGCTAATGCGGCAAGGGCAGAGGCAACGGTTGTTGCGAGAGGGTAAGAGCTGGCAGCGAGAAGTGCCACTGCGCCCGTTCCGGCAACGATCGAAATAGCGAGCAGAGTGCGCTTTCCGATCACGCTCGCCAATGGCGCGCGCAGGGCGAATACGATTCCCAGCGCCAAAACGCGGAAAAGTAGCTCAGGTATTTCAAAAGGGGCGCCAGAAAGGCCGTAAAGCTGTCCGAAGGCCGGAGATGGAGAGACGGCGACAAGGAAGAGCCACGCCCAGAACATGCTGAAGCCAAAAAGGCGAACGGGAAAAAGCTTCCTGCTCTCGAAGACCATGGGTATCCCCCTTCTCAACCGGTGCCTCCATTATAGCCTCTTCCCACTGGAAAGCTGTCGCGCAGATACTTTTGCCCAAGGCTCTGATCAGCCTAAACGCAAAAACCAACGTTTTGATTGATGGGGGTCACCGAGTCGAAAAACGCCGAAATCAACGGTTTCGGCGATTCTGCCAGAGGTGATTTTTGCCTAAGGTTCTCTCCGTCATTTACGGACGAGCGAGAAAGAAGGTTGCTCATGGCCCCAGCCATCAAACAGCATCAAGCAGCCGCAGAAGGGGGAGCGACGGTGGCCTCTCGATGCCGGGGGACGTCTCCTTTTGAGGCATCAGTCGAGCGAGTGAAGAGCGCGTTGCACCGTCGGGGATCGTTCACCGAGATCATGCGCAAGGCCCTGGGGTTCTGCACGCAACAGCGCTCCTTCTCGGAAGTGGAAGCTGAGATCGCCACCTACCCGGAGTTCAGGTACGTTGAATATAGTCAGGCGGCCATCCTGGATATCCTCGTTCAAGTCGGCGCTTTGGAAAAGAGGAACCTTGACAAGAGTGGCGGCATCGTCCTGTGGCGCGTCTTAGGGCGCTTTCCGAAGACGACCGGGATGATCTGGTGGTCGCCTATGCTCTTGAAACCACCGAGCCGGCAAGGCGGCCATCGCCGATATGGAGCCGGCCGAGCGCCTGCAGGCGCTCTTCGCAGAGGCGCCCGAACGCAATGAGACCTACCTACGCGTCATGGAGTTTTGCGTATCCCCCGGACGTCGACGACGTTTCGGCGCTGCTGAAGGACGCGGCTTCGGCGAAGTCTCGCAACCCCTACACCGACCTGCCGCTGTATCCGAGCGCTATCTGGGCCATTTGGAAGGGGCTGGCGGTCTTCTGTGGGATGAGGGCTGGATCCTCACTGAGGACGGCGCTACGTTTCTTGAGGCCCACGGGTGCTGCTAGCGCCAATGTGGAAACGAATCGAACCGAGAGAAGGGAGCGAATAGAAAATGGCAAGAAAGCGCAATTACGACATCCTGGCCAACGCTGCCGCCCTTGTGGGCGCCATGCCTTCGGCTCAGTCCGCATCGTTGGTCGAGACCGATGCCGCGTTCGCTGCGTCGAGCGCGAAACTCGAGCGTCACCACAGCTGCTGCCATGGATGCTACAACTGCTGCCCCGTCTGGGTGTACACGGAGGACGGCGTTGTCGTGAAGATGGAGGGCGACTATGACGCACCCTGTCGAAGGGCTCCATCTGCACGAAGGCGCTGAACCAGCAGCATTTAGTCTACAGTCCGCGCCACGTGCTGCACCCCATGCGACGTGTCGGCATGCGCGGCACCAACGAGTGGATGGCCATCAGCTGGGATGAGGCGCTGGACATTGTCGGCGAGCAGATGGCCACGGCCACGAAGAAGTTCGGCCCCTACTCCATTATGGTGGGTGCCGGCGGCGGAGGCACCTACGGCAACGTTTTCCAGCGCGTCACCCAGGATGCCATCGGCGCGCCCGTGTGCATCTCGGGCGGCGGGTGCCAGTGCTACCTGCCCGCCGATTGCGCGGGCCAGTGGATGCGCGGCGGCTCGAACAACCGCCATGAGGGCAACAACGCCCGCGAGATGTGGAACGCCTGGCATCCCACCATGGAATGCGTCGTGCTGTGGGGTGCCCAGACGAGCGCTTCGGGCGCCGCCTATGCGCGCGCGCGAATGCGGACATGCGCGAGCGCGGCGTCAAGACCATTGTGATTGATCCCTATCTCACAGAAGAGGCTCCAAAGCCGACATCTGGTTGCCCGTCCGCCCCATGAGCGATATCGCCATGCTGTGCGGCTGGTTCAACTACATCATAGCCAACAAACTCTACGACGAGCAGTTCTGCAAGTACTGGACGAACTACCCCTTCCTCATCGATCCCGACACGCGCCTTCCCCTGAAGGCGGAAGAGGTGTGGCCCGACTACGTGAACCCCTCGGCCGATCCTAACGACGTGTACGACACGCCCGCTTACGTCTGCTTCGACGCCCGCACTAACTCGGTGCAGCCCTTCCCCTATACGGCTCCAGAAGATTCCCCGGTCGACCCCGTGATCTTTTGTGAGGCAGAAGTGAACGGAAAGCTCTGCAAAACGGGCGGTCAGATTCAGTGGGAGGCCGTGGCCGATTGGGATCTCGCGAAGACGGCGGAGGTCACCTGGGTGGATGCCGGGCGCATCGAGCAGGCCATCAAGCTTTACGCGAGCACGCTTTCCGGCATCGGCACCGGTCAGTTCGCCGACATGAGCGAGCTTTCCAGCAACTTCATCTTCGGCACCATGGCGCTTGACATGCTCTGCGGCAAGGTGAACAAGCCCGGCGTGGTGCTCACCGAGCAGAAACCCGAATCGCGCCACACCACACGTCCCACGCACTTTTGGTGCGGGCGCCCCTATCAGGAGACGTTCGGCGTCGGCTGGACGGTGGGCCTGACCGAGGGGGAGAATCGTCGGCGCAGTCAGGCGGCCATCGAGCGCTGGAACGAAAAGGGCGTCGACGGCGTGGCCAAGCAGAAGGAGTTCGTCGATTACCAAATGGCGCGACTGGGATCCGACCGGCACAAGGCCGTGCACCAGTGGCAGCTGAACGCACTGGCTCCCGTGCGCCACGGACTTCTGCTCGGCGAACCCTATAAGATCGCCGTGCGCTGGGAGCAATCGGGCAACAAGTACTGCGTCATGAGCTCGGGGGAGGAGTGGAACCGCGCTTACGCTACGTTGGATTTCTGCGTGCACCAGCAGCCCCATATGACATCCACCACCATTGAGGATGCCGATGTGTTTCTGCCCATGCAGGAATGGCTCGAATTCGAGCATGCCACCGAAACGGTCACCCAGTTCAATCAGACGTTCATGCGTAAGCAGATCGTGCATCTCGGCGAGACGGCCGATCCGTTCATCTGCGTCACCCAGGTAGTCGACAAGCTGGCCGAGAAGCTCGGCGGAGATGATAAGCTCCTGTGCCGCGATTTCCAGTTCAACGGCACCTACCGCACCAAGGAGGACATCTATCCCACCTGGGCGAAGCTGTTCGGCGTGGAAGATTGGGTGGAAGCGGTGAAGCACTCCGAGGATCACACGCTCACGGTGCCCATCGACGAGCTGTATCAGTTCTACCAGCACTTGGACATTGTGGACGATGGTCTGCCGGCGGGTTTCGCCACGCTCTCTCGCAAATGCGAGCCCTATGTCACCATGGCGGTTATGAACGGGCATACGGGCTTTCCCTACCACTTCCCCTACGAGCAGACGGGCCCGAATGGCGAATGGCTCGAATACGATGCCGTCTGCACCTACAAGGAGCAGAGCGAGAACATGCTTCAGGAAGACGAGGACTACCCGTTCTATCTGACGACGGGGCGTGTGGCCACTACCACCACACCACGCTGCGCACCGCCCCCTACAGCCGCGAGCTCATGCCCGTTCCCGATGCGCGCATCAATCCCGACGATGCGGCCCGTCTGGGTATCAAGCACGGCGACTGGATCGAGTTGTCGAGTCGTCGCGGATCGACTCGCGGGCGCGCCTATGTGACCGCCGGCGTTCGTCCCGGAGTCGTCATGATGGAGCGTTTCTACTTTCCTGAAAGCTACGACAAGTCCCAGAAGAAGATCACGGGCGGGTGGCGCCAGTGCAACGTGAACCTCATGGCCCGCGACGACGTCGTCAATCCCAATTTCGCTTCCGCCTCGTGGCGCGGCTACCGAGTGAACGTGAGGAAATCTACGAAGCCTGAGGGCATCTGGACGGAACCGGAGGAGTTCCAGCCCTTCATGCCCACCTATCAAGCCGAGCCGAACACGGAGGAGGTGTTCCGCCATGCCTAGGAAATGCCTGGTCATCAATCTTGATCGCTGCACGGGGTGCGACAGCTGCATTGTCAGTTGCAAGTTCGAGAACCACTTGCCTTTGGGCACGTTCTATAACCGCGTGATGCAGGTTGGCCCCACGGGAAGCTACCCCAACGTCGAACGCTACAACTTGCCCGTCCAGTGCCAGCAATGTACTCACGCTCGCTGCGTGGAAGTGTGCCCAACGGGCGCGAGCTACCGCGACAGCGAGTCGGGCATCGTGCTGGTGGACGAGTCCAAGTGCATCGGCTGCCAGTACTGCCTGTACGCCTGCCCCTATGGCGTACGCACCTTCTCCGAGGCGGACGGCGTGGCGCGCAAGTGTACCCTGTGCCAGCATCTTACGGCCAACGGCTCTGCGGAGCCGGCCTGCGTGCACAACTGCCCGGGAGGAGCGCGCTTCTACGGCGATTTGGACGACCCGAATTCGTCCGTTAGCCGCGAGCTTGCCAAGTACGGCGACGACTGCATCCATTCCCTGGTCGCCCCCGAGGGGAAGAACCGCTCACGCGTTACATCCTCTCGCCGTCTGTCGCCTCTTGGAAGGAGTTGGTCTAAATGGCCCCGAAGATTCAATGGCCGCTCGTGCTGTTCTCCATGCTCGCGGGATGCGGAGGATGCGCTTTTGCTTTCGCCGGCATCGCGAATGCGATGGGAGAGAGCATCTCGGTCACGCTTTTCGTTACTATCGTGGCCTTTGTGCTGGTGGTTGTCGGTGCTATCTGCTCGATGATGCATCTGGCGACACCCAAGCACGCCTTCGCCGCCGTCACCCATCTGCTGTCCTTTTCGGGTATTTCCGTTGAGCTCATCATGCTTGGAGTGGTGTGCGCTCTTATGGCCCTCTTTGCGGGGAGCATCGTCTTTATCGGCAATGCCACAGCGACGCTTGTTCTCGGGATGCTGGGTGCGCTGTCGGGCGTGGTCCTGGCGTTCGTGACGGGCCATGGCTACCTCATCTCTTCGAAACCGACGTGGAACACGAAGAAGCTGCCCCTGGCCTATACCGGCACGGCGGCTGTGGCCGGCGGCTTCCTGTACGTCGCCATCGCCGGCTTTGCCGGGGCTGACCCGGCCATCGTCCGCGCGCTCTGCTGGATTCTGCTGGGGTGCGTGGCCTTCTCGGCCGTCTTCTCTGTGGCGTGGCTTCGCCATTTGGGAGCCGACCGCGTGCGCCAGAACCTCGCTCTGTGCCGTTGGGGCATCGTGGTTTGCGGCCTTGTTATTCCCGTCGCTGCTGCCGTGGCCTTGGCGATCATGCCATCAATGCGCTCTTCGGGGTCGTTGCGGGCTTCGGTCTCGTCACAGCGTTTGCGGGTGGCATCGCCCTGCGCGTTCTCATGTGGGTCGTGGGTGCTGGGTTCCTCTTTTTCTTCGAGGAAGCTCAGGCCAATCGGTCGGCCATTTTGAATGTCTAACCATCGGTAATGGAGCCATCGGAGACATCTGCTGAGATGGTCTCCTTTAAGGAAGAGAGAAACGGCAATGATTTCACTAGAGGAATTCGCAAAGATCGAGGCCAACCGCGCTGCGCTCTATCGCTTCGTAGCCAAGCTGTTCCGCGCCCCCCTCACGTCCGAGGATATCGAGATGCTTGCGGCGTCCGATCTCGCTACCCGCGCCGGCGATGAGGCGGGAATAGGCCATGGCTGAAGGTGATGGGCCGCTACCTCGCGAAGCGCAACACCGGCACGCGGGAGATGCTCGGGCGCGACTATACGTGTGCTTTTCTCGGGGTGCAGGAAGCGGAGGGCAAGGTGGCCCTTCCCTTCGAGAGTGCATTCACAAGCGATCATCAGCGATACATGGGTGAGGCGCGCGGCAAGGTTTACAACATTTACAAGCGGTGCTCTTTAAGGCTGGCAGATGGCATCGACCTTCCCGAAGATCACCTTTCGTTCATGTGCGACTTATGGCCGCCATGATCGACCGGACGGTAACGCTTTTCGAGGAGAAGGACGATGCGTCCCTGCGCCAGAATCTGCTTCTGCAGCGCGCATTCCTCGACCGCCATATTCGCAACTGGTTCCCCGAATTTGCTCGCATCGCCTCGGCTATCGTGCAAGAGCGATTCTATAAGGGCGCTCTGGAGTACGCCCACGGTGTGTTCGATCTGGACGCGAAGTCCTGAAGAACCTGTTAGCAGAGGCGGGAGCCGCTCGCGCTTCCTTCGATCTTTCGCTGTGGGAGCTGTCCCATCCGGCCAAGGACGCGAGCGCTCTTGCCTATCCGAAGGTGGATGCGAAGCGCTGCCTCCAAAAGAAGGGCATGGAGTGCTCGGCTTGCGCCTCAGCGTGCCCCGAGGACATCAATCCTTTGGCAGACCTACGCAAGCATCCCCAGAACGGCTGCACTCATTGCGGCGTGTGCGTGGCAGTGTGCCCGGCAGATGCGCTCACGTTGCCCGGGGATAGGAGGGAGGGTGCCTGCCGTCGGTAGTTCGGCGTGATTTCGATGGCCGCAGATTTTGACGGCGCATCGTTGGTAAGACTTCTTAGGCGTTCGGCCTGGAAGAAGAGCCCTTCGCGAATGAGGGCGCAGAAACACAAAAAGGAGGAACAAGTCATGAGAGAAGACGGCGGATACGCAATCGCGGATAAGGTACCGCTGGGGAAAACCCTGCTGTATTCCCTGCAGCATTTGATGGCATTCGTTGGTGGCGGCGCCATTGTCCCCGCCATGATCATGGGGCTCGATCCTCGCTCGCGGTGTTTTGCACCGGCATCGGCACCATCATCTACTTGATTTGCACCCGCAATCGGGTACCAGTTATTTCGGCGTGTCTTTTAGCTTCATTACCCCTATGGCCGTCGTTATGGCGACCGATGGCGTAGGTGGCGCCTTGTGCGGCATCATTGCGGCAGGTTTGGTAATGGTTGTCGGCGCAGGGGTAGTTAAAGCCATCGGTACGGGCTGGATCGACAAGGTGCTTCCGCCTGTTGTCACTGGATGCATCATCGTGGTGATCGGCGTGGGCCTTTCGGCAACGGCCATAAACTCCGTGATGTTCGACGGTGGGGCATCCGAGACCTTCGACGCCGTAGCTGTCTCATCGGTTTCGTCACGTTCATCGCCGCCGTTATCGCCTCCAGCTGGTTCAAGGGCTTCTTGAAGATGATCCCCGTGCTCATCGGCATCGTCGTGGGCTATCTGGTGGCGGTGCCTTTCGGCTATGTGGACTTCACGCCCGTGCTTGAGGCCGCCTGGATCGGGTTGCCCAGCATCACGCTGCCACCTGGAGCCTGAACGGTATCCTGGTCATCGCCCCCATCGCGCTTGTGCTGCTCGTCGAGCATATCGGTCACCTGATGACGGTCACCAACTTGTCCGGCGAGGACTGCAACCAGTACCTCTCCTCCTCGCTTCTGGGCAACGGCCTCGGCATTATGGCCTCCGGCGCTCTGGGCGGTCCGGCTTGACGTCCATCGCCGAGAACATCGGTGTCATGGGGCTGTCGAAGTGCTACTCCACCCGCGTGTTCTGGTGGACGGCGGCCTTCGCGCTTATCATCGGCGGCTTCTGTCCGAAACTCGCCATGCTGTTCTACTCCATTCCCACCTGCGTGCTGGGCGGCGTGTCCCTCATGTTGTTCGGCCTCATCGCTGGCAATGGCCTGTCCCTGCTCGTCAGCGAGAAGGTGGACTTCAACGAGAACCGCAACCTCATGATCGTTGCCTCCTCGCTCATCGTGGGTATCGGCATGATGACCACGGGCGTCTCCGTGCCCCTGGGCTCTTCGAAATCCCCGGTCTTCTTCTGGCCGCCATTCTCTCGGTGGTACTGAATTTGGTGCTTCCGAAGGAGAAGGAAGAGCTGGTGCAGTGCTAGCTCTGTGAGATTCGCTCCTGCGAATTCTCTTCGGCAATCCGCGGACGCCGAGTGCTTTGAACGTCCTTCGCTCGGCGTCCGCTCTCATGGGAGGTTGCGATCATGAGCAGAAAAACCATCGGCGTGGAGGAGAAGCTTCCGCCGATCCAGGCGTTACCTTTAGGGCTCCAGCATTTTCTTTCCATGTTCGGTGCCACGGTGCTGGTTCCCATGCTTATGGGGTTCTCGCCCTCGGTGTCGGTCATGTGCTCGGGCATTGGCACGGCATTGTACCTGCTGGTAACGAGGGGGAAGATTCCCAGCTATCTGGGGCCTTCGTTCAGCTTCATCGGCCCCGTCGTTATGGCGAGTGCCACAGCGGGGGCGTCGGGGGTGGGCTCGGCCATCGTGGGTGCCGGCCTTATCTTTATCCTGTGCGCCCTTGTCGTGCGCGTGGTGGGAACCGATTGGATCACCCGTTTCATTCCCACCGTTGTAATGGCCGAGATCATTTTCGTCATCGGGTGCGGTCTGGCCAACACTGCCATAAACGACGTGTTCCTCTGCGACGGGCACGAAGCGTCGTGGCCAGCATTGGTGGTGGGACTCGTGGCACTGCTCGTTGTCATTTTTTGCAGCTGTTTCGGCAAGCGCATTCTCAGCACCATCCCCGTTCTCATGGGCGCCGTGGTGGCCTACCTGCTTTCCTGGGCTTTCGGCATGGTGGATTTTACGCCCGTGATGGAAGCGGCTTGGATCGGCCTGCCTGATATCACGTTTCCCACCTTCGACCTCGGGGCCATCGTTCTTGTGAGCCCCATTGCGCTCGTGGTGGTTATCGAGCACATCGGCCATCTTTTCGTCATCGGAAGCATGACGGGTCGCAACTACAACCCGCTGCTGTGGCGCTCGCTTTTAGGCGACGGCCTTGCTACGACGGTGGCCGGATTTCTCGGGGCGCCCCGGCGACGACCTTTGCCGAAAACATCGGCGTGCTGAGCGTGACCCGCGTCTTTGCCACCCAGGTGTTCTGGTACGCGGCAGCGGCGGCATTTATTGTCGGCGGCTTTTGCCCCAAGCTCGGGGCGCTGGTGGGCACCATTCCCGACTCCGTTATCGGCGGCGTGTCCATCGTCATTTTCGGGCTCATTGCCTGCAATGCGCTCAAGATGCTCGTGGATAACCAGATCGACATGAATAGCATGCGCAACATCATCGTCTTCGGCGGTCCAGCCATCGTTGGTATCGGTATGCAGGCCCTCGGGGCTGGAATTCCCGTAGGGGACTATTCTATCCCTGGCTTGGCGGTTGCGGCGCTTACGGGCATTGCGCTGAATCTGGTGCTCCCGAATTGCTCAAATAGCCGTGCGGATTGATTTGATTGATTTTGGTAACTTTGGGCCATTGCGTAGGCAATAGGTTAGACGACTGTATCTGATCTCTTGTATATGCATGTAAAAGTAGGTATAATGCATGCAATGATTGCTCCCGAGAAGAGGAGAAGAGATGCCGGCGCTTCAGGTGAGGGATTTTCCAGCGACGCTTTACGATGAGTTGAAGGAATGTGCGGCGCGCAACCATCGCTCCATCGCCCAGCAGACGATCATCGCCGTGGAGGAGATGCTGTCCGAAGCTTCGGCGCCGTCCTCCGCTCGTGCTGGGCGTGGGTTATCGCAAGATTCCGAATGTGCGCCTTCCAGCGGAGCGGGCAACGAGTTCTCTGCTCCGTTCGAAAGGGGGGTGGTCGGTTTGCGCGAAGGCCGCGCGGCACGAGCGGCACGGTCGAGGAAGCGCCAGCAGCTTTTCGAAGAGTGCGATGAGATACCTTGGAAAGGTGGTGGCCTTTCAACGGAGATATCGTCGCGATGGTTCGCGAGGGACGCGACAGGCTTTCGGATCGCGATTGGCATGCGCTGGATCCGTTCAGCTCGCAGGAGGAATCAGCGCAGGCGGTGACGCAGTGATAGTGCTTGACGTCAATGCCGCCATTGCGATTGCGAAAGGCACCGAAGAAGGCAGAGTTCTGAGAGAGTTGATGATGGAAGGCGAAGAGGTCGTTGCCCCTCACTTCTTTTTGACGGAACTGGGAAACGTTGTCTGGCAGATCGTGCGTGCTGGAGAATTGGATGAAGAGGACTTTCCTGGGTTGTTTGAGCGAGCCGCCGGCTTCATCGATCGATTTGTTCCCGCTGAGCATTCTCTTAGAAGCGATCCATGCGGCCATTCAGAATAACCACCCTGTCTACGACATGCTCTATTTCATTGTTACGCGGCGCAATGCTGCTACGCTCTTCACGTTCGACAAGAAGCTGCGAGCTGTCTGCGAGGCTAATGGTGTGAATTGCCTCGGGACGGCGAGCTTGTAGGGGACGATTTTGGCGAGAATCCCAGGAGCGGACTGACGCGTCGGGCCACTCTCTTCCTGGGCCGTTAACATCCCGTTGCCAAATTTCGGGCAATCGTCCAAAGAATGGTAAAATACATAAGTCGCGCATGTTCCGGTGCGCGGCTTGATTTTTTCGGCCAGCGACTATATAGAGGGAGAAGGCTAGGCCCATGAATGCACAGGCAGCAAAGGACACCGCAACGACGACCATCGTGAAGCCTCCTTATATGCAAAACCGCGAGCTTTCCTGGCTCGATTTCAACAAGCGCGTGCTCGACCAGGGCGCCGATCCCACGGTGCCGCTTCTGGAGCGTCTGAACTTCATCTCCATCTTCTGGAGCAACCTGCAGGAGTTCTTCATGGTGCGCGTCGGTTCGCTCACCGACCTCTCGCTGCTGAAGAAGTCCATCATCGATCCGAAATCCGGCATGACGCCAGCTCAGCAGCTGGAGGCCATCTACGCTCGCTGCCACGAGCTGTACCCCTACTACGAGGAAACCTACGAGAGCGTGCGCGCGCTCCTCGCCGAGCAGGATATCCGCAACCTGCGCAAGGAGGAGCTCACGGATGAGCAGCTCGATTATCTGCGCGGCTACATGCAGGATAACGTGCTCCCGTTCCTCTCTCCTCAGATCATCAACGCCCGCCATCCCTTCCCGCATTTGGAAACGGCGGCCTGTACATCGTGGTGCGCCTCGACGAGGAGGCGGCTCCCAAGGCGAAGAAATCGAAGGAGGAGCGCGCCCGCGAAAAGGCCGAGGGCAAGGCCAAGGCCACGAAGAACCTCGGGGCGGAGGGCGTGACGCTGGGCATCATCCCCCTTCCTCGCCAGACGAGCCGCGTGATCGAGCTGCCCGGCAGTGGTTTGCCGTTCATGCTCGTCGAGCACGCGATTGAGATGTTCGCCGCCGAGGTCTTCTCAATGTACACCGTCAAGCACACCAACGTCATCTGCGTGACGCGCAACGCCGACCTCGATGCGACGGAAGGTGCCGAGGAGCAGGGCGAGGACTACCGCGAGCACATGAAGCGCATTTTGAAGAAGCGCAGCCGCCTGGCCCCGGTGCGCCTGGAAAGCGAGCGGCCGCTGTCGCGCACGGTGAAGGGGCTTCTGCTGGAGAAGCTGGGCCTGGCGGAGCACCAGCTGTTCGTCACGCGCGTACCGCTGAACATGGGGTACACCTGGGGCCTCGGCAGCCGTCTGGGGGCCGATAAGCGCGCCACGCTCACTCAGGCACCGTTCACGCCCCAGTGGCCCGCCTGCCTCGATCGCAAGCGCTCCATCATCGAGCAGGTGAGCGAGCACGAGGTGCTGCTGTCGTACCCCTACCAGTCCATGGACGCTTTCGTGCAGCTTCTGCGCGAGGCCTCGGTGGATCCGGCCGTCGTTTCCATCAAGATCACGCTGTACCGCCTGGCGAGCCAGTCGCATCTGGCCGAGGCCTCATCAACGCCGCCGAGAACGGCAAGGAGGTCACGGCGCTTTTCGAGCTGCGCGCCCGCTTCGACGAGTCCAACAACATCGAGTGGTCCCAGCGCTTCGAGGCCGCCGGCTGCCACGTCATCTACGGCTTCCGCAACTTCAAGGTGCACTCGAAGATCTGCACCATCACGCGCCAGACGGAAAACGGCCTGCATCACATCACCAGCTGGGCACGGGCAACTACAACGAGAAGACGGCGAAGCTCTACACCGACTTCTCGTTCATCACCTGCGATTCCCAGATCGGCCACGACGCCGCCGACTTCTTCCGCAACATGGCGCTGGAGAACACCTCGGACAACTACGACATCCTGTGGGTGGCGCCGCTCATGATCAAGCAGAACATCCTGCGCAACATCGACGTGCAGATCGAGCGCGCGCGCCGCGGTGAGAAGTGTGGGCTGTTCTTCAAGACGAATTCCATCACCGACAAGGAGGTCATCGACAAACTGGTCGAGGCGTCCCAGGCGGGCGTGCCCATCGATCTGTTCGTGCGCGGCATCTCCTGCATCCTGCCGGGGGTGGAAGGCTACACCGATCGGGTGCGCGAGGTGTCCATCGTCGGCCAGCTGCTCGAGCACAGCCGCGTGTACGGCTTCGGCCCGCGCGAGGATTGCAAGCTGTACCTGTCCAGCGCCGACCTCATGACGCGCAACATGGACAAGCGCATCGAAATCGCCTGGCCTATCCTGAACGAGACGCTGCGCAACCAGGTGCTCGGGTATTTGGGCATCTGCTATTCCGACACGGCCAAGCTGCGCGAGCTTCTGCCCGACGGCTCTTACACGGCGCTCGCGCCTTTGCGGAGCGCAACGAGAACGGGGAAGTGGAGCTGTTCGATTCCCAGAAGTACCTCATCGCCGAGGCTCAGCGCATGCGCCTGGCCGCTGCCGAGCTGGCCGCTCGCAAGGAGGCCAATCTGGGAGGGAGTGCGCGCGTGGTGTTCCCCCTGGGGGATGTCGCCGCGGAGGATGGTGCCGAGGTCGGTGCCCAATGAGGTGGTAACCGAGGAGGAGTCCGGAGTTTGTGGCCCAT
>ENA-OUNI01000491-OUNI01000491.1-human-gut-metagenome-genome-assembly--contig:-NODE-491-length-18273-cov-7.979445_pt1 | contig 18273 bp, 28 predicted proteins | sample MGYA00242499_ERZ504580 | MGnify/ENA primary metagenome ERZ504580 (study PRJEB26092, sample SAMD00036315) | human gut metagenome | host: Homo sapiens | study: EMG produced TPA metagenomics assembly of... | reverse complement strand
ACAACGAGCGCGAAAAGGACAGCTACCGGAACCCCGACATCATCCCCCAGCGCACTGCATGGAACATCCACTTCAAAAAGCCAACCGCCAGCTACACCGACCTGTTCTCCCAACTGGAAACCGCTGGCACGATTTCAACGCGCGGCTTGAAGCCGGATGCCACCCATTACTGCGAGCTTGTCTTTGATGTCAACTCGGCCTACTTTGACAACCACGGCGACTACGAGTTCGCCAAGCAGTTCTATGCAGATGCCTACAAAGCTGCTATCCAAATCGTAGGTGGTGAGCAGTATATCCTCTCGGCAGTCATGCACGCCGATGAGATCAACCTCGCCATGACCGAAGCATTAGGCCGGGAGGTCTACCACTACCATCTTCATGTGGTCTATGTGCCTGTGGTGAAAAAGCAAATCCTCTGGTCGAAACGCTGCAAGGACAAGGCACTGGTCGGCACCGTCAAGGAGACCGTCATGCAGGTCAGCCGAAGCAAGAAGTGGGCATCCAAGCCCCTGCTGGACGATGCCGGAAAGCCTGTGCTGCAAAAGAACGGCAAGCCAGTCCTGAAGAAGTCGTACAGCGTCCTGCAAGACGATTTCTTCAACTATATGCGCAACGCCGGGTACACGGATGTGGAGCGCGGTGAGCGCGGCAGCACCGAAGAGCACCTGACTGTCACTCAGTTCAAAGTCCAGCGGGAGCAGGAGCGTCTGGACAGCCTGACCGCACAAGCCGATGAACAAGCACAGGCGCTTGCCAAAACCTGTCAGACTCTCTCCAAAAAAGAGAAGGAGCTTGCCGCTGTGCAGAAAAAGACCACGCTCACGAAAGAAGCCCTCATTCATGCGCGCGATCTGGATTATATCGGCAAGCGCACCTTTCTCGGTAACTACTCACTGACCGAAGAAGAATTCTCCAAACTGAAAAAGCAAGCCGACCACGGCTATATGATGGACGTGGAGAACCGCCGCTTGAAAGAAGAACTTTCCACCGCCAAGAAGGAGGCCGTTCGTTGGAGCAACAAGTACCACGACCTGTGGTACGACGTGAAACCCTATCTGGATGCTCTCCACCGTGCGCCGGAACTGGTGCGCGGCTTTCTGGAAAAGATTCTTGCCCCCAAGCAGGAGCGCACCATGAATGTGCCGCAGCAAAACCGTAAGCGTGGGCAGGATATGGAACTTTGATTTTCGGAGGATACCATTTGAACAAAAAGAAGAAGTCGAACAAATCCGGCTACCCGGATGAAGCAATCAAGACCCTTGCACGTTGCTTTTATCCCTCCATAGTTGAGTTTTTCAACAGCGAGGAAGGCCAGCGTGAATATGAGGAATGGCTGAAAGAGCAGGAAGTTCTACAAGCCTTGCCTGTTGCAGCATAAAAACAGCAGGACGCTCCCAGTAAAGGGAACGCCCTGCCTTATATAGATGTATCTCACCGAGGTGTGTCCAGTTGGGCACACCTCTTATTTTTTGCCCTTAATCTTCTAACCCATGGCTCCCGGCTACATTTTTCAAATATTCCTCCGGGTCACCATTCAAAATCAAATCCGCATATCCCAGCGGGTCATTATAGATGAGGTAATCCAACTCCGACCTCTGCGCCATGGTCACGTCCAGTGCATCCTCGACCCCGGTGCAGTCAATGGAGATCATTCTTCCATCCCGGAGCAGCAATTCCACGCAGCCAGTGTCCATATTAAACTTGCAGGCTCTTTCATCGTACTTCATAATCATACCCTCCAAATCTTGTTATTGGCTTACGGTCTATGACAAGGTATCGGAGTTTTACGCCGTCCACGGGAGCCTTCATTCTCAAACCCGAAGAAAACGAAAAATCCGAACCCTTCTCCAATCGGAAATAGGTTCGGATTTTCTTGTTTGGTGGGCGCGGGTGGATTCGAACCACCGAAGCTGAAAGCAGCAGATTTACAGTCTGTCCCCATTGGCCACTCGGGAACACGCCCATATTCACTTTTTGTGTCCTTCGCCGGACGACTTGTTTATTCTATCATGCAGAAAGGCTTTTGTCAACTGTTTTTTACCTTTTTCTTCAAATGCGTTTTCCGTGCAGAGAAACGGCAGGAAAAGCCCTGCAGCCATGCAGGCACGGCAAAGTCGGAGAAAAAAGCCAGCCGGAAGAAATTGATAGGCAAATTGCAAGAAAAACTCGTGACAATATGTGAAAAGTGCAAGACTTTTTGTCTCTGCATTGAAAAACGCAGGAAGGCGTGATATATTAAAAACGCAACAAAGTGCAACAAAATGGATGGCGCTTTTGTCACTCTGTGGCAAATCAGGCGGGATCAGTAGAAAAAGAAAGGCATAGCGACAAACCATGACGATTCAGGAATGTTATAGACAGATGGGCGCAAATTATGAGGATGTGCTCAAGCGGCTTTACAACGAAGGCATGATCTGCAGATTTACGCTGATGTTTTTGAACGACGACAGCTATCTGAAACTGGAGCAGGCATTGAAGGAAGGAAATGTGAAGGAAGCATTCCGTGCGGCACACACGCTCAAGGGCGTGTGCCAGAACCTGGGTTTTACCAACCTGTATCAGCCCACCTACGATTTGACCGAGGTGCTGCGCACAGGCACACTGGAAGGTACCAAAGAGCTGTTTGACAGCGTGACCTGCCAGTACAAAATCACCATCAATGCGATCCGTGCGCTCCAGTAAGCTCCGCATTTGGCTCGATCTCCAAACGGCATCCTTCCTTATAAAAAGGCAGGATGCGTTTTTTATTGCATTCTGCGCAGTTTTATGATATAATGCCGGACGAACTGAACAGAAAAACAGCAGGTGCCTTTTGCCGATGCACTGCACGGCGGAAAGGGTAAAAGGGAAGCGGGTGCAGATCCCGCACGATCTCGTCACTGTGATAAGGGAGTCCGCATCAGGGTGCTTTGCACCAGCCACTGGAGCATTGCTCCGGGAAGGGGATGCCGGGCGGCGATCTTTCAGTCAGGAAACCTGCCTGCTGTTGGTACGGGGGTGCAAACCCCAGATCACGAGGAATTGGTTGTACCAAAAAGCCCTGAAACAACAGAGGTCTTTTTGTCATGCCATCCGCAGGACAGAAGGGCCTCTTTTTTCATCTCTCTTTCCTGTACCCTTTGTTTGGTTCAAACCGCAATTTATCCAGCAGGAAAGGACAAGAACAATGAGAAAGATCGAAACCAAAAAGCTGGCCGCAGCTGTTACGGCTCTGGCTCTGTGCGCCGGCGTGCTCACCGGCTGCGGCGGTGCTGCTTCCGGCACTGCATCCAGCACCGCTGCGTCTTCCGCTTCCAGCGAAGCGAGCAGCGAGGAGGCTGACGAAATGGCAGCAAAGAACGTGGCAGACCTGATCGATGCCATCTATGTGCAGGAGCGCAATGAGGATACCGATGCCCAGTGCGAAGCCGCCAAGCTGCATGGGATGCCCTGACCGACACCCAGAAGGAACTGGTGGAAGGTGAGAACGCCGACCCCGACTACTTTGGCCGTGACACCGGTGATGCTTCCAAGGACGATGCCCGCAATCAGGACGACATTGGCGACAACGAGCTGCTGGTGGTCTCCTTCGGCACCTCCTTCAACGACAGCCGCGTGAAGGACATCAAGGGCATCGAGGATGCTCTGCAGGCCGCATACCCGGATTGGTCTGTGCGCCGCGCATTCACTGCACAGATCATCATCAACCATGTGCAGGCTCGTGACGGCGAAAAGATCGACAACATGCAGCAGGCCATGGACCGCGCTGTGGAAAACGGCGTGAAGAATCTGTCGTCCAGCCCACCCACCTGATGCACGGTGCTGAGTACGACGAGATGATGGAAATGATCGACACCTACCGCGACAAGTTTGAATCTGTCGCTGTGGCTGAGCCCCTGCTGGGCGAGGTCGGTTCCGATGCCACCATCATCAATCAGGATAAGGAAGACGTTGCCAAGGCTGTCACCGCTGCTGCCGTGAAGGAAGCCGGCTACGACAGTCTGGATGCCGCTGCTGCGGACAAGGTCGCCTTTGTCTTTATGGGGCACGGCACCTCGCACACCGCAAAGGTGAGCTACAGCCAGATGCAGACCACTATGCAGACTCTGGGCTACGACAATGTGTTCATTGGCACCGTTGAGGGCAAGCCGGAAGAGACTGCCTGCGAGAACGTCATCGAGGCTGTTAAGGCTGCGGGCTACACCAAGGTCATTCTGCGCCCGCTGATGGTGGTTGCCGGCGATCACGCCAACAACGATATGGCCGGTGAGGATGCCGACTCCTGGCTGAGCCAGTTCAAGCTTCCGGTGCTTTCGACAGCATCGACTGCCAGATCGCTGGTCTGGGTGAGATCGAGGATGTCCAGAAGCTGTATGTCGCCCACACCAAGGCTGCCATTGATTCTCTGAACGGTTGATCAAACGAACCCTCTCCGTCTCGCGGCCGCTTTGCGGCATCCGGTGGAGAGGGTTCATTTTTTATCTGAACAATGGTATAATAAAAGCTGATTTTTTATAATGTAGAGGTATTTCCTATGAAACGCGTTTTTTCCTGTGTTGTCGCTGCTTCTCTGGCGCTGAGTCTGCTGGTGGCTGCGGCGCTTCTTCCACGGCATCTTCTGCAGCTTCCAGTGCTGCTTCTTCCGAGGCGGCATCCTCTGTGGCTTCTTCTGCTGCTGAGACCGCCGCTTTGCCGGATGGTGTGTATACCGCCGAGTTTGACACCGACAGCAGCATGTTCCACGCCAACGAAGCCTGCGACGGCAAGGGCACCCTGACCGTGGAGAACGGCAGATGACCTTCCATGTCAGCCTTGCTTCCACCCATATCGTCAACCTGTATCTGGGCAAGGCTTCCGATGCCGCCGACCACGAGGCCGATTGGCTGCAGCCCACCACAGATACCGTCACCTATTCCGACGGCACCTCGGAGGAGGTGTACGGCTTTGACATTCCGGTCACTGCTGTGGATACGGACTTTGACCTTGCCATTCTGGGCACCAAGGCAAGTGGTACGATCATGTCGTCAGCGTGCGTGATGCCGTGGAAAAGGCTGCGGAAGCCGAGACCCCGGCAGACGGCACCTACACCTGTGATGTGACGCTGGAGGGCGGCTCTGGCCGTGCTGCTGTGGACAGCCCCGCAGCCCTGACCGTGGCGGATGGCAAGATGACCGCCACCATCGTGTGGAGCAGCCCGAACTATGATTATATGATCGTGGACGGCGAGAAGTATTTGCCCACTAACACCGAGGGCAATTCCACCTTTGAAATTCCGGTATCGGCGCTGGATACCGCACTGGATGTCACCGCCGACACCGTTGCCATGAGCACCCCCCACGAGATCGAGTATACGCTGACCTTTGATTCTGCAAGTCTGAAGTGACTCCTCTAGTCACCTTCTTTGGCAAAAAGATAAACTTTACCGTACTGCCAAAGCCTCCCTCTATGAGGGAGGTGGCGCGGCGTAAGCCGTGACGGAAGGAGTTACCTATGAAGATCACCCGCAACCAATTTCTGAAACTGATCCCCGCTGCGGCGCTGACGCTGACCGGCTGCGGCAGCAAGGCTCAGCCTGCCAATACGGAAAGTCTTGTTTTCTCCCATCATTACAAGCTGGACTATGCACAGCAGTTCACAGCGGACTGCTATGAGGGCGGCTATACCATGCTGACCATCGCGGAGTCGGATGCACGGTTCCTTGTTGTGCCGGAAGATGCTGCGGAGGTGGACGGTCTGCCTGCTGATGTGACTGTGCTGCGCCAGCCGGTGGAGAATATTTATCTGGTCTCCACCTCGGTGATGGATCTGCTTTTACATCTGGACGCACTGGACAGCGTGGCCTTTTCCGGCACCAAGGCCGAGGCTGGTATCTGCCCGCGGTGCAGCAGGCCATGGAAGAGGGAAAAATCGCGTATGCAGCAAGTACAGCGCCCCGGATTACGAGCAGATCCTGCAGCGGGCTGCCGCCTTGCCATTGAGAATACTATGATCCTGCACACGCCGGAGGTAAAGGAACAGCTGGAACACTTTGGCATCCCGGTGCTGGTGGAGCGTTCCAGCTACGAGAGCGACCCGCTGGCCCGCATGGAGTGGATCAAGCTTTACGGCATCCTGCTGGGCAGGGAAGAACAGGCCGAGCAGGTGTTTTCCGCGCAGGAGACAGCCGTTCAGCCCATCCTCTCGCAGAAACCCACGGGAAAAAGCTGCGCCTTTTTCTCGCTGACCACCAACAACCTTGCCACTGTGCGCAAGGGCAGTGACTATGTGGCCCGCATGATCGAAATGGCGGGCGGCAGCTATGTCTTTGCGGACCTGACGGACAATGGCAACAGCCTTGCTACCATGAACCTGCCGCTTGAGGACTTCTATGCAGGTGCAAAGGATGCCGATGTGCTCATCTACAACAGCGCCATCGAGGGCATGATCGCATCGGTGAGCCAGCTGACCGAGCGTTTTCCACTGTTGAACGAATTCAAAGCGGTGCAGAACGGTCAGGTGTGGTGCACCACCCAGAGCCTGTTCCAGCAGAGCATGGAGCTGGCAGACCTGATCGTGGATATGAACCGGGTGTTTACCAAGGGCACACCTGCCGCCAGTACCCTGAAATTCCTCACCCATGTGGATTAAAGAAGAAAAATTTTACAGAAAGGAAAGCCTATGACCCGTACCAGACGCCTTGCAGCCGCCTATATTGCCCTTGCGGCAGCCGTGGCTGTGCTTTTTGCGCTGAACCTGTTCTGGGGCAGCGTATCCCTTGCACCGGGTGCGGTGCTGACGGCGCTGCTGGGCAAGGGCGGCGATGCGCTTGCGGGGAACATCATCCTGCAGCTGCGCCTGCCCCGCGCGGTCATGGCGGCGCTGTTGGGGGCAGCCCTCAGCGCAGCGGGATACCTTCTGCAGACCTTTTTTGCAAACCCCATTGCCGGGCCATTTGTTATGGGCGTTTCCAGCGGCGCAAAGCTGGCGGTGGCCCTGACCATGGTGGTGTTTCTGGACCGCGGGATGCTGACCAGCTCGGCCACCATGATCGTGGCGGCCTTTGCGGGTGCCATGGCTGCCATGGCCTTTGTGCTGGCGGTGGCCCGGCGGGTGCAGCGCATGAGCATTCTGGTCATCTGCGGTGTGATGATCGGCTATATCTGCTCCGCCATCACCGATATCGTGGTGGCCTTTGCGCAGGATTCCAACATCGTCAATCTGCACAACTGGTCGCAGGGCAGCTTTTCCGGCGTGACATGGGCCAATGTGCAGGCTGCGGCACTGGTGGTGCTGCCTGCGCTGGCGGCATCCTTTCTGCTTTCCAAGCCCATGGCCGCTACCAGATGGGCGAGGAGTACGCCCGCAGCGTGGGCGTGAATGTCAAGCCTTTCTCGGTAGCGCTGGTGCTGCTATCCAGCCTGCTGGCGGCCTGCGTCACTGCCTTTGCGGGGCCGATCTCCTTTGTAGGCATCGCGGTGCCGCACCTTGTCAAGCAGCTGCTGGGCAGCGCAAAGCCGCTGTATGTGCTGCCGGGGTGCTGCTTGGGCGGTGCGGCTTTCTGCCTGTTCTGCGACCTGCTGGCCCGCAGTCTGTTCGCGCCCACGGAGCTGTCCATCAGCTCGGTCACGGCGGTGTTCGGCGCACCGGTGGTCATCTGGCTGCTGGTGCGGCGCAATTCAGAGCGGGAGGGCGCATGATGAACGAAAAAGCACTTTGCACTGCGCGGGAGCTTGCCATCGGCTACGGCAAGACACCGCTGCTCTCGGATATTTGCCTCGGGGTGCAGCCGGGGCAGATCCTGACCTTGATCGGGCCGAACGGCGCAGGAAAATCCACCCTGCTCAAAACGCTGGCGGGCCAGCTTGCTCCCATGGGCGGCACAGTGCTGCTGGCGGAGAAGGATCTTACTGCCTATACCGGTACCCAGCGGGCGCAGAAGCTGGCTCTCATGGCCCCTCACAGCCGCCGGATGGAGCTGACCACCTGTTTTGACTTTGTTTCGGCGGGGCGCTATCCCTACACCGGACGGCTGGGCATTTTGTCTGCCGAGGACAGGCAGCAGGTGCACAGAGCCTTGGAGCTGGTGGGCGCGGCGCAGCTGGCAGACCGGGATTTTAACCGTATCAGCGACGGCCAGCGCCAGCGCATCCTGCTGGCCCGGGCACTGTGCCAGCAGCCGGAAGTGATCCTGCTGGACGAGCCGACCTCTTTTCTGGATATCAAGGGCAAGATCGAACTGCTCACCATTTTAAAGGAGCTGGCCCATACCGGTCAGCTGGCGGTGATCCTGAGCCTGCACGAGCTGGAATTGGCCGAAAAAATAGCGGACACGGTGGTGTGCGTTTCGCCCGGTGGTGTTTCCGGCGTGCTGACCCCGGAACAGGCGTTTCAGCCGGAGAACATCCGCACCCTGTACGGCCTGACCGAACAGCAGTACACGGCTCTGTTCGGCACACCGGAGCCGGAAGCCGAAAAGGCACCCGCCGGAAAACCTCAGTTTGAGCATTACGTCCGCAGCGGGCAGAAGTTGCTGCGCTGCGGCTATACCACCGGCACCTGTGCCGCGCTGGGGGCTGCAGGGGCGGCGCGTCTGCTGCTGACCGGCCGCGAACCGGAAACGGTGGCTCTGCGCACGCCCAAGGGCATTGTGGTGGAGGTGGCACCCATTTACTGCCGCAGAACGGATGCCGGTGCGGTATGTGCCATCCGCAAGGACGGCGGCGACGATGTGGATGTGACTACGGGCCTGCCGGTGGTCGCATCGGTGGTGCTGGAACCGGATGCCCCCGGCGTGCGCATCTTTGGCGGCGAGGGGGTGGGCCGGGTGACGAAGCCAGGCCTTGACCAGCCCGTAGGCGAAGCCGCCATCAACCATGTGCCCCGCCAGATGATTGCCGAAGCGCTGGAACGGGAAGCTGAAAATGCTGCCTACACTGGTGGCTTTGCGGTGACCATCTCTGTGGAAGGCGGTGCCGAGACGGCAAAGCGCACCTTCAACCCGCACATCGGGGTGGAGGGCGGGCTTTCCATTCTGGGCACCAGCGGCATCGTGGAACCCATGAGCCAGCAGGCCATTCTGGATACCATCCAGCTGGAAATGAATCAGGCTGCGCTGCGGGCAAAAAATGCCCCCGGCCCCCGGCGGCTGGTGCTGGCCCCCGGCAACTACGGCTGGATTATCTGGCCGGCGCTCTGCCGCAGTTCGAGCGGTTCCCGGTGGTCAAGACCTCCAACTTCATCGGGGATACGCTGGATATGGCGGCAACGGCAGGATTTGAACAGGTGCTTCTGGTGGGACACGTGGGTAAGCTCTGCAAGCTGGCGGCAGGGGTCATGAACACCCACTCCCACACGGCGGATGGCCGTGCCGAGGTGTTCTGTGCCCATGCGGCGCTGTGCGGTGCCGCGCATGAGGTGTGCGCCGCCCTGATGGATGCCGCCACCACGGATGCCTGCCTTGACATTCTGGACGGCGCACAGCTGCGTGCACCGGTGCTGGAAAGCATCCTTGCCGCCATCCAGATGCATCTGGACCGACGGGCAGGCGGGGCCTTCCGGGTGGGCGCGGTGCTCTTTTCCAACCAGCACGGCCCGCTGGGCGAGACAAAAACGGCAAAGGAGCTGATGCAGGAATGGCAGAACTGAAAGGTACATTTTACGGTGTCAGCGTCGGCCCCGGCGACCCGGAGCTGATGACGCTGCAGGCTGTGCGGCTCATCCGGCAGTGCCCGGTGCTGGCCGCGCCGCAGACTGCTTCCGGCCAGATGCTGGCGCTGGACATCGCCCGCAGTGCGCTGGGAAAAGCGCTGGACGCAAGACCATCGTCCGCTGTACTTTGCCATGAGCCGTGACCCGGCCGTGCTGGCGGCTTCGCACGAAAAAGCCGCCGCCGCGGTGCGGCAGTATCTGGATGCCGGGCAGGACGTTGCCATGCTGAACATCGGTGATGTTTCCATCTATGCCACCTTTGGTTACCTGCAGGAGATCTTGCAGGCCGGGGGTTATGCCACCGCCATGGCGGCAGGCGTGCCCAGCTTTTGTGCGGCGGCGGCGCGGCTGAATGTGCCGCTGACCGGCGGCATGGATACGCCGCTTACCATTGCGCCCGGCGGCTGGACAGACCGCGTGCTGGAAATGCCCGGCACCAAGGTATTGATGAAAGCCGGCAGGCAATTGCCTGTCTTATTGGATACCCTGCAGCAGCAGATAAGCTGAAAAAAAGCGCACTTGTGTGCAACTGCGGTCTGCCGGACGAGCGGGTCTACCCGGATCTTTCCCTTGAGCGGCCGCAGGAACAGGCCGGTTATTTTGCCACTGTTTTGGTAAAGGAGTAACGTTATGGTACATTTTGTTGGTGCAGGCCCCGGCGCACCGGACCTCATCACCCGGCGGGGCGCGGCCCTGCTTCAGAAAGCCGACTGCATCATCTATGCGGGCAGTCTGGTGAACCCGGCCCTGCTGGGCCTTGCAAAGGCAGATTGCGCCATTTATAACAGCGCTGAAATGACGCTGGAGCAGGTGCTGGATGTGATGCGGCAGATGGAAGCTGCGGGTAAGATCACCGTGCGCCTGCACACCGGCGACCCCTGCCTTTACGGTGCCATCCGGGAGCAGATGGATGTGCTGGACGCGAGGGCATTCCCTACGATGATACCCCCGGTGTGTCCAGCTTCTGCGGTGCAGCGGCGGCGCTGAATGCAGAGTACACGCTGCCCACCGTGAGCCAGACCGTCATCATCACCCGCATGGAGGGCCGCACCCCGGTGCCGGAAAAAGAAAAGCTGGCAAGCCTTGCTGCCCACGGGGCAACGATGGTCATTTTCCTATCCATCGGCCTTGTGGACAAAGTACAGCAGGCGCTTCTGGAAGGCGGTGCCTATACGCCGGATACCCCGGCAGCGGTGGTGTATAAGGCACATGGCCGGAAAGAAAAACGGTGCGCTGCACCTAGGTACGCTGGCGGAAAGCGTTCATGCAGCGGGCATCACCAAAACGGCGCTCATTGTGGCAGGCGGCTTTCTGGGCCGGAATTATGAGCGCAGCAAGCTCTACGACCCGGCCTTTACCACCGAGTTCCGCAAGGGGACAGACCAGTGACCCGCGCCTATCTGGCCTTTACGGCAAAGGGCCTTGCACTGGCCCAAAAACTGGCGGCGGCATATCCCGGCAGCGTGGCCCGCTGCGGCCATGAAGCCGGCAGGTGCACCTTGCCGATTGGACGGCCCGCCAGTTTGCCGGGAGTGATGCCCTTGTTTTTGTAGGTGCTGTGGGCATTGCGGTGCGGGCCATTGCGCCCCACTGCCAAAGCAAGGCGCAGGACCCTGCCGTTGTGGTGCTGGACGAGTGCGGCCGCTTTGCCGTGCCCATCCTCTCAGGCCACCTGGGCGGTGCCAACGACCTTGCCCGGGCGCTTGCCGCTGTGTGCGGTGCGGTGCCGGTGATCACCACAGCCACCGACGCAAACGGTGTGTTTGCGGTGGACGAGTGGGCAAAGCACCAGAACTGCACCGTGCTGGAGCCGGAGCGCATCAAGCTTGTCAGCGGTGCACTGCTGGCGGGCAAAACGGTGCAGTTTGCATCCGACTGGCCCATTGCGGGTGCACCGCCTGATGGGATCACGGCGGGAGATGCCCCGGACTTTGCCCTCACCCTCTGCCCGGCGGGGGATGCGCTGCATCTGGTGCCGCGCATCGGCGTGCTGGGCGTGGGCTGCAAACGCGGCACCAGCGCCGAAATGCTGGCCGAAGCCTTTGCAGCTTTCTGTGCCCAGAACCGCCTTGCGCCGCAATGCATCACGGCGGCGGCAAGCATCGACTTAAAACAAAACGAGGCGGGCCTACTGACCTTCTGTAAGAGCCACAGCTGGCCGGTGCAGTTTTTCACAGCAGAACAGCTGCGTGCCGCCCCCGGCAGCTTTACGCCTTCGGCCTTTGTGCAGAGCGTTACCGGCGTGGACAATGTCTGTGAACGGTCGGCAGTGCTGGCCGCAGGCGGGACACTCGTTTTTCACAAATATGCCCATACCGGCGTGACCTTTGCGCTGGCCGTGCGGCCCTATGCCCCGGACTGGAGGTGGCAGAATGTTTGACCCGATGGAATTTGAGATCGACGAACCGGAAAAGGTAGTCTACGTGGTGGGCATTGGCCCCGGAGATGTTTACTACCTGACGCAGGAAGCCCAGAACGTTCTGGAACACGCAGATGCCATCTGCGGCTATAAACTTTATCTTGATCTGATCGAGCCGGAGTTCCCATGTGAGGAATATTATTCCACCGGCATGACCAAGGAGATCGACCGCTGCCGCTGGGCGCTGGAAAAGGCGGATACCGGCAGGCGCGTGGTGATGGTGTGCAGCGGCGACGCAGGCGTTTACGGTATGGCCAGCCCTGTGCTGGAACTGGCGCAGGATTACCCGGACGTTGCCGTAGAAGTGGTGCCCGGCCTTACGGCCGCCCTCAGCGGCGGGGCTGTGCTGGGCGCGCCGCTGGCCCACGATTTCTGCGTGATCTCCCTTTCCGACCGGCTTACCCCGTGGGAGGTCATCGAAAAGCGGTTGGCCTGCGCCGCGCAGGGAGATTTCTGTGTTGCACTCTATAATCCTTCCTCCAAGGGCAGGCCGGACTACCTGCAAAAGGCAGTGCGCATCCTGCGCGCAAACGGCAAGGCGGATGATACCGTCTGCGGCCTTGTGCGCAACATTGGCCGCGAGGGCCAGAGCTCCCGGGTGCTGACGCTGGCCGAGCTGGAAAACACGCCGGTGGATATGTTCACCACCGTGTATATCGGCAACAGCAATACCCGCGCCCTTTCGGGCCGGATGGTCACGCCGCGGGGGTACCGTAAGTGAAGGCGGTCGTGTTCAGCGGCACCACCGAGGGCCGTCGCTTCTCCCAAAAGCTGGCAGAGCTTGGCGTTGCGGTAACAGTGTGTGTGGCCACGCCGCTGGGAGCCGAGGAGCAGGGCGAAATGGCGGGCATCACGGTGCACGCCGGGCGCTGCAGCCGGGTGCATGGCGGCATTGCTGGCGGGAGCTGATCTCTGCGTGGATGCCACCCACCTTATGCAGTGGATGCCACCAGGAACATCCGCGCTGCAGCGGTGCAGGCGGGCGTGGAATACCGCCGCCTGCTGCGTGCGCAAAGCCCCTTGCCGCCCGGCTGTGCGGTGTTTGAAACAGCAGCGCAGGCTGCAGAATATCTGGCCGGGACAGAGGGCAATATCCTGCTTGCCACCGGTGCCAAGGAGCTGGCTGTGTTTGCCGGGCTGGAACCGGCGCGGCTTTACCCGCGCGTCCTGCCCACGCCGGAGGGCATTGCCGCCTGTGAAGCGGCCAATGTCCCGCACCGGAACATCATTGCCATGCAGGGGCCGTTCAGTCTGGCGCTGAATAAGGCGTTGATAACACAGTTTCAGATCCGGTACCTCGTCACCAAGGACGGCGGCGCAGCGGGCGGCTTTGCCGAGAAGGTGCAGGCCGCTGCCGATACCGGCGCACAGCTGGTGGTGCTGCGCCGCCCGCCGGAAACTGGCGAGACGGAAATACAAATTTTAGCGTATTGCAAGGAGATTTTGCAATGGTCACACTGATCGGCATGGGCAGCGGAAAATGGGAAGCCCTTTCGGCGCAGGCACAGCAGGCTGTGCGCAGCGCGGGCCTTGCGTTCGGTGCAAAGCGGCTGCTGGCGGGCCTGCCTGCAGACTGCACGGCCCGGCAGTTCGCGCTCTACCAGCCCGCTGACATTCTGGAAACACTGGCACAAAACCCCGGGCAGGATGCTGCCGTGCTTTACAGCGGCGATACCGGATTTTACTCCGGTGCGTCCGGTCTGCTCACGCCGCTGCGGGCGCTGGGCATCCCCGCGCGGGTGTATCCGGGCGTTTCCAGCATCCAGCTGCTTTCAGCGGCGCTGGGCCGACCGTGGCAGGACTGGAGGCTGGTCTCGGCCCATGGCTGTGCCTGCGACCCGGTGGCCGAGTGCATGATGAACCGTTCGGTGTTCTTCCTCACCGGCGGCACTGAAACGCCCGCCTCTCTGTGCCAGAAGCTGACCGATGCCGGTATGGGCGAAGCCCACGGCGTGGTGGGCGAAAACCTTGGCACCGAGGCGGAAGCCATCCGCTACGGCTCTGCTGCAGAGCTGGCGGGGCAGAGCTTTGCACCACTCAGCGTGCTTCTGGTGGAAAACTTTGATCTGCCGCAGCTGCGTGCGCCGGGCTTCCCGGACGAAAGCTTCATCCGGAGCGAGGTGCCCATGACCAAGCAGGAGGTGCGCGCTGCTGCGCTGGCAAAGCTGGCGGTAATGCCCACCGACACTCTGTGGGATGTGGGCGCAGGCACCGGCAGTGTGAGCGTGGAGCTTGCGCTGGCGGCACCCAAAGGCCGCGTTTACGCCGTGGAGTGTGAACCGGATGCCTGTGAACTGATCCGTAAAAACCGGGCAAAGTTCCATGCTTGCAACCTCATCCTCATCGAGGGCCGCGCACCGGATGTGCTGGCAGACCTGCCTGCGCCGGATGCCGTGTTCATCGGCGGCACCAAAGGCGGCATGGAAGCCGTGCTGGATGAAGTGCTCGGCAAGAATCCGAACGCACGCATCTGCATTTCGGCCATTGCGCTGGAAACGCTGGGCGCTGCCATTGCCGCCCTCACGGCCCGGGGCCTGACCGCAGAGGTAACGCAGATCGCCGTCAGCCGCACAAAACCGGCGGGCCGACTGCACCTGCTCATGGCCAATAACCCCATCTTCCTCATTACGGGTACACGCAAATGATGCAATTCCTCATCGCCGCGCCTTCTTCCGGCAGCGGCAAGACCACTGTTGCCTGCGCAGTGCTGGCGGCGCTGAAAAAGCGCGGGGCCGACCCCTGTGCGTTCAAAAGCGGGCCGGACTACATCGACCCCATGTTCCACCGCTCGGCTCTGCAGGTGGACAGCCACAATCTGGATCTGTTTCTTTCCAACAGGGATATGGTGCGGGCCATTTTTGCCCGCTATGCCGCCGGGCATGGTGCCGCCGTGTGCGAGGGCGCTATGGGCTTTTATGATGGTCAGGGCCTGACACCCGTGCCAGCGCTTGGGAACTGGCGGATACGCTGGGCCTGCCGGTGCTGCTGGTGTACAGCCCAAGGGTGCCAGCGTGACGCTGGCCGCACAAATTCAGGGCCTTGTGAGCTTCCGCAAAAACAGCCATGTTTCGGGCATCCTGCTCAATGATTGTTCCGAAAAGCTGTATAAAATGCTCAAGGCCCTGCTGGAAAGGGAGACCGGCCTGCCGGTGCTGGGCTATCTGCCCCATTTGCCGCAGGCAGCGGTAGAAAGCCGACACCTCGGCCTGAAGACTGCAGATGAAATTGCCGACCTGCAGGAAAAGATCGCCCTGCTGGCCGATGCACTGGTGCTGGATTGGCAGCGCCTTGCCGTGCTGACCGAAAAGCCTGCGCCGGAAGCTTTGCCGGGAGCAGCTGCACCCACATCCGTCCGCATTGCGGTGGCAAAGGACGAGGCGTTCTGCTTTACCTATGCCGAAACGCTGGACGCACTGCGGGATGCCGGGGCGGAGCTTGTGCTTTTCAGCCCGGTGCAGGATGCGGTTTTGCCGGAAAATATAGGCGGGCTGTATCTGCCCGGCGGCTACCCGGAGCTGTACGCCAAAACTCTGAGTGAAAACAAAACCATGCTGGCTTCCATCCGGCAGGCCGTGCAGGCGGGCCTGCCCACAGCGGCCGAATGCGGCGGCTTTTTGTATCTGGGCCGGAGTCTTGAGGATGCCGACGGTAAGGTGTGGCCCATGGCAGACGTTCTGCCGGGCGATGGCATCCGGGTGGGAAGGCTGGTGCGCTTTGCTATGCCGAAATGACCGCCAAGGCGGACAGTATGCTCTTCTGCGCCGGAGAAACGCTGCCCATCCACGAATTCCACCACTGGGATTCCACCGCAAACGGCACTGCATTTACTGCCTGCAAAAACGAAAAAATGCAGTGGGAATGCGGCTTTGCAAACGAGAATTTCTATGCGGGCTTCCCGCATTTATACTGGGCGGGCACGCCCCTGCCGGGCCGCTTTGTGCGCGCGGCAGAACGATACAGCAAAACAAAAGGATGACCAAAATGACCGAAACGGAACTGAATGCACTTTTGGCGGGTATCACCCCGGCCAACGAAGCTGCCCGCGCGGCGGCACACGCCCACTGGGCCAGCCTTGCAAAGCCTCTGGGCGGGTTGGGCCGGCTGGAGACCATGCTGGAGGATGCCGCCGCCCTTACCGGCAGTGCGGAGCTTGATCTTTCCCGCCGGGTGGTGGTGGTGCTCTGCGCGGATAACGGCGTGGTGGCGCAGGGCGTGAGCCAGACCGGGCAGGAAGTGACCCGTGCCGTGGCCGAAAACCTTGCCATGCGGCGCACCAGTGTGTGCCAGATGGCCCGCACGGCCCACTGCGATGTTCTGCCCGTGGATATGGGCATGGCAGGCGAACCGGTGCCCGGCGTGCGCAGCTGCCGCATTGCCGCAGGCACGGCGGATTTTACCCAAGGCCCTGCCATGAGCCGGGCCGAGGCCGTGCAGGCCGTTGGGGAGGGCATTGCCCTTGCCCGGGAACTGGCAGAGGATGGCTACAGGCTCATCGCCACCGGTGAAATGGGCATTGGCAATACCACCACCTCCAGCGCGGTGGCGGCAGTGCTGCTGGGCCAGCCCGTGGAGCTTATGACCGGGCGCGGTGCGGGCCTCTCGGACGAAGGGCTTGCCCGTAAGGTGGATGCCATCTGCCGCGGCATCCTTTGCAATGAGCCGGACCCGGAAGACACATTGGATGTGCTTTCCAAGCTGGGCGGCTTTGATATCGCGGGCCTGTGCGGTGTGTTTCTGGGCGGTGCACTGGCCGGTGTGCCGGTGCTGGCAGATGGCTTTATCAGCGGAGTGGCCGCGCTGTGCGCCGTGCGGCTGTGCCCGGCGGCGGTAAAGGCTGTGTTTGCAAGCCACTGCTCGGCAGAGCCTGCCGCGCGCATCGTGCTGGAAGCACTGGGCAAGGCACCCATCATTACGGCGGGGCTGCATCTGGGCGAGGGCACCGGCGCGGTGGCCAGCATCCCGCTGTGGGATATGGCGCTGGCCGTATACGGCGGGTGCTACTCCTTTGCGGAGGGCGGCATTGCGCCGTATACGCCCCAATGCTGACGCTGGTTCTGGGCGGCGCGGCCAGCGGCAAAAGTGAATACGCCGAGAGCCTTGTGCTGAAAACCACCGGCCCGCGCTACTATCTTGCCACCATGCAGGTGTGGGATGCCGAGTGTGCCGCCCGGGTGGAAAAGCACCGCAAAATGCGGGCCGCAAAGCAGTTTGTGACGGTGGAGTGCCCCTTGCATCTGGACAATGTGCGCCTGCCTGCGCGGGGCACCGCCTTGCTGGAAGACCTTGGCAACCTTGCCGCCAACGAGCTGTACGACCCGGCGGGAGCAGGGGAAAATGCGGCCAAAGCCATCCTGCACGGGCTGGAAAGCCTTGCAGCCCAGTGCGAAAACCTCATCGTAGTTTCCAACGAGGTGTTCAGCGGCGGGGCCGACTATGCCGGTGACACAGGCCGCTATCTGCTGGCACTGGCGCAGGTGAACAATGCCTTTGCCGCCCGGGCAGATGCGGTGGTGCGGGTGGTATGCGGCATCCCGGTCTATCATAAAGGAGTGGAAAAATGATCGTTTTGCAGACCATTGCGGTGGCTTTTGCCATGTTTTCGGCCATCCCGGTGCCGCAGTTCGACTGGAACGAAAAAAATATGCGCTACGCCATGTGCGCCTTCCCGCTCATTGGTGTCGTTATTGGTGCGGCGTGGTGTGTGTGTGGCGCGATGCCCCTGCCGGGCCTTGCCAAGGCGGCGGGCTTTGCGCTGATCCCGGTATGGATCACCGGCGGCATCCATCTGGACGGCTATGCCGACACCTGCGATGCCCTTTCCAGCTACGGCGACCGAGAAAAGAAGCTGGAAATATTAAAAGACCCCCATTGCGGTGCCTTTGCGGTCATCCGACTGTGCAGCTATTTTCTGGCCTATTTTGCCTGTGCACCTGTGTGAGTTTTACACCCTGCGTGGGTGTGCTGTGGGTTCTGGCACTGGTGCTGGAACGGGCGCTTTCGGGCCTTGCGGTGGCATCGTTCCCCATGGCAAAAACACCGGTCTTGCACACACCTTTGCCACTGCAGCAGACAAAACTGCGGTGCGCCGGTGCTGGCGGTGCTGGCTGCAGTGCTGTGCGTGGGTATGGCGGCGCTGGGCGGCTGGGCGCTGGTGCTGGCAGCGCTGGCGGTGCTCTGGCGCTACCATG
>ENA-OUNI01000490-OUNI01000490.1-human-gut-metagenome-genome-assembly--contig:-NODE-490-length-18287-cov-2.021476_pt1 | contig 18287 bp, 17 predicted proteins | sample MGYA00242499_ERZ504580 | MGnify/ENA primary metagenome ERZ504580 (study PRJEB26092, sample SAMD00036315) | human gut metagenome | host: Homo sapiens | study: EMG produced TPA metagenomics assembly of... | reverse complement strand
TTCATTTCACTACTGATACCTGCCTATGCCCGGGCATCAACAGAAAGCGGGTCTCAGGGAAGACACCTGTCCATCACTCAAATTCAAGTGCGGAATACAGGTGACAGTATAGAGCTCAGCTTCAGTTGTGCTTCCGCCTGGTTCAATACCCGAAAGCCGGAACGCATTACGGTTACTCCGGTAATTTCCGATGGCGTTCATCAAGCACGGTTCCCCTCTTTTGCAATAATCGGCAAAAGGAAGAGGATGTCCCCTGCATTACAGTACAATGCAACCATGAAATACGAAGACTGGATGCGAGGAAGCATACTTGCCTTTGAAAGCAACATTAAATTATGCGCCAAACAAGCCATACTGACAACAGCCGTTGTCAACAACAGAATACTTCAGGACCCGGATGTGGAAATCGTACAATTTACCGATACCGCCGAAACTGTCATACCTGTTCTTACTACTGCCGAAAAGCTGGCTCAAGACTACGATTTTCTGGCTGACGAGTCCACGAGAAGCGAATTTGATGAAGAAAACCGGAGCAATGCTGTTTCCATTTTATTTAAAACTGGTTCGGCAACCCTGCTTCCCGAATACCGGAACAACAGTCGGAATCTGGATTTACTGGTCGATATCATCCTGAAGATTAACCAGTCTCCCGACAGTCGCATCAGTCATATCCTGATTGCAGGTTATGCGTCTCCCGATGGCGATATCCGCATAAACTCCGACTTTGCAACGCTTCGCGCCGCTGCATTGAAAAAGTATCTGATGCGGCACACCCGGCTCGACTCCGTACATTCGAAGTAATTAACGGCAAGATAGACTGGTACGGTTTGTCCCAGATGGTCGGTAAATCCGATATGCTGGATAAGGAAACGGTACTCAATATTCTCAGTGTCACTCCCGTCGAGGGAAGCTCGGGCAAACGTGGCAGAAAGAACGAACTTATGTACCTGAAAGCCGGAGTCCCTTACCGTTATATGCTGAAGAACTTCTTTCCGGCACTCCGTTCAAGCACCTGTATCAAGGTATTTTACGAAAAAAATAAGAATATAAAATAAAAAGACTCCCGACAGGGAGTATACAATTCACTTTTCTAATAACTTAACAAAACTTTAATTATGAAATTAAGAAATCTTTTGGCAGTTTCCGCAACTGCATTCACATTGCTGTCATGCAATGATTCAGACAATCATCCGACTCCCGGCAAAGGTGAGTTAACCCCCATTACCGTCAATATAAAAGGAAATGCCGACACCCGTGCACTGACAGGAGAAGAAACGGGCGCAACCAACGAAAACGACATCAACTCATTGGAGTTCTTTGTTTTCAACAGCGACGGTTCTTTCCAGAAGTATTATAAACCGGCAAGCGTGGCATCCGACAATCAATACACATTCCTTGTCAACGCCGGCAGTCTGACCATCCTTACTGCCGCCAACCAAAACTTAGGTGAACCCTCACCCGCCCCTGCCTCTTTGGCCGATTTCAAAAAGAGCAGCTCATACAAAGAGCTTTCTTTGGATGGCACAAACTCCCGTTCGGACATCAGTACTTCCCTCGGGTTTGCCATGGCGGCAGAAGGGACGGCCAATGTAGTGGAAGGCGAGACAAACAAATTAAGCCTTTCCATACGCCGTTTGCTGAGTAAGGTTGAAAGCCCCAAGGTAGCCCCTACCAACGAAATAAAAATACCCGATGCCGAGTTGCTTAAAATATTGGGACTCGGCACTTCCGAAATCGTTCCAAACGATTTGAAATGGACATTCAAGGGTTACATGGTAATCAACGGCTTCAACCAATCACTGGCTTTTGAATACGAGAACCTGACAAACTGGGAACGTTTTGCCACTGCATCCAACTTCAAAACTACATTCAGCCCCGACGGTGCAACTGTAGAGACCGTATATTCCGTAAAAAGCGATGATAACAGCGAAACATCAAACGGCTTCCTGCCGGCTGGCTACGACAAACCGGTCTATGTATACGAAAACATTCCTACCATGCTGCAAGGCAGCAACGGACAGGCGGCAACGGTATTCGACAAAGATGAAGTTGTGGCTTTCATCATCAAGGGAACATTCTCTGGCACAGGAGTTTCAGATGTGCCCCGCTACTGGAGAGTCAATCTTCTGAAAGACGACGCTTGGAAAATATTCCGTAACAGCATTTACCGCATCACGATGCAGGACATCACTACCGTAGGGTGGGGTACTCCGAAAGAAGCCGAAGAAGAAGGACCTGTTATCGACCCTTCCGAAAGCAGCATTACAATAGACATTGAAGTAGCCAAGTGGGATGTCAGAACCCAAGATGTAGACCTATAAACGTACAAATATCGTGAAGAAAGTAATTCTAATAATATCAATGGCATTATCCCTCACCGGATGTACCCATGAAGGTCCTCACACAGGTTGTGACGAGGGCTCATTGAATCTGCTCTTCACGTATGACGGCAACACGGCCAGCTTTGACCAAACCATAGCCGAAGACATAGAATTATATCTGTATGACGGCAGGGAAAAAAGATGGATGAAAGGCATATCCCCTATGAAAACATCAAAGGGGGTAAGCCTTACCCTCTTGAGTTGTCCTATTCGGGAAATGCCTATCTTGTGGCATGGACATTGACAGGCAACGAGGATATCAAAAAGACTTCCCCCGCATTGCATGACGATGAAAGCTATTCCACCGCCAGGTTCAGTATGGGCGAACATGCCACGAGGCTGTCATCTGCTATAACGGTTCCATGCAGGAACTCTTCCTGAGAAGTATGGCGTTTACCCACAACCGACAGGAAAACCGTATTCTCAGTGTCGATGTCCAAAAACAGTTATGCAGCATTTCCGTCACCATAGAAGAAGGAAGCAGCTTCGCAACCCGATACCCCGGAACACTCAGCATAGCCATTTACGGTTCATCCCATTCATACAATATTGCTGAAGACAAACAAAACGGCAGCAGGATTGTGATAGAAGACAGCTTCGCCTATATAGAGAGCAGCAATGAATACGTTGCGGAGAACAAGGTCATGCCTGCTTCCGTCGATTCGGCAACCGGGCAGAGAGACAACATTGTTGTCACGATTCTTGAAGACGGAGCAGCCTGCCTGAGCGTAGATACGGAGACTCAAGCGCAACGAGGCGCACAAATCAATGTTGTAATCAGACCGACGAAAATGGAAGCAATTATTACAGTCGGCTCATGGCAGATTCGTAAGGCGGTGACTGTACTTTAATAAAAAAAGGGTAAAAATATGAGAAAATCATTTATACTATTAACAATATGCGCATTGGCAGGACTTTGGTCGTGTCAGTCAAGGATTGAAGACGAAACTCCCATTACGTACGCTTCGGACGAATCCGAAGTGGAAATTACTGTTGCAGCGGACAGAACGCCCCGCAATGTCCCGTCAGCCACTCCGGACGAAAACATCATCGATAATCTGGATATATTGCTTTTCGATTCCAACGGAAAGTTTATATGTTGGCGGGCGACTTTCAAGATAAACGGAAAGTTGCGGACGACTCTTCCCGTAGGCAAAGACTACGATGCCTATTTCTTGGCCAATTGCCGTAGCTTCATCGGGGAAATGCTTCCCGATAAAGCCACGGAAGAACAATACAGGCAGCAGGCGGATTGGGAAGTCTTTCGAAAAACCTTGGTTGATGCAAACCCTCAAAGGCTGCTCCAGGAAAATACAGCTTTTACCAGCCTGCCCATGTGGGGAATGCTGAAGAAGCAGGATGTAAACGACCGTGTAATCAATTATTGGCCGCTACTGAGCCTGACCCGTTCGGTCGCATCAGTAGATGTGTATGTAGCCAATGGCATCGACTATTTATATTAAAAGACATCAACCCTGTTTCATTGTGCCGACAAGGGCTTCTTAGGCAATGTCCCTGCTAATGTTACAGATGGGCAGGCTCTGGAAGCCTCTTCACCCGCAGATATGCAGACCGGCCTGACTTTGGAATCGGACAGCTACAACAGCACCAACCGTTCCATTGCCAACAAGCTTTATCTGTACGACAACGATACGGAGAACGAAACTGCAGACAAGAAGCATACCCGCCTCGTCATCGGAGCCGAATACAAAGGAACGAAAGGCTATTACCCCGTTGATTTTGAAGATACCGATGCAGACAAGCTCATCAAAATCATACGGAACAAGAAGTATGTATTCAATATCAATTCTGCCGACGGTCCGGGATATACGGATAAGGAAACAGCCGCCAGCCAGCCTTCCGTCCATATCAATGTCAACATCATAGAATGGGACATGACGGAAGGACAGATGGGAACAAGCGGCAATTACTACTTGTGGACGGAAAAGCGTGAAGCGGTATTATACCGCAAGGCAAACTCTGCTGTTACTATCGGCATGAAAAGCAACATCCTGTCAGAAGCTATTACCATGGCTTTTAAAACGGACCTAAACGGGCCTGCCACAAACATCGCAAACGGCATCCGCAACAACCGCTTCGAAGCCCTGTTTGTGAACGATGCGACGGCTATCCTGCCGGACTGAAAATAACGGCTTTGGGAGACTACGATAAAAACTCCGCCGGTACCAACTCCGATACAATCGTACTGCTTTCCGGACGAATCAGACTGGAAATACAAATACACCTGTATAATCAAGGGCAGAACGACTGGGAACTGGATGGCGACATCAGCACCGATTTAGGAGAATAATTATATAACATCATTACAATAAAAACAATCAACATAATGAGAAAAATATTATGGTATGCTTTTCTTCTGATACCGGCCGTTTTCACGTCTTGCAATTTGGAAGACGATAGCGGGCTCATTCCACAAGAAAACAGAAAACTGACTATCAGCTTCAGTGTACAAGACCCCGCCAGCGGATTGGCTACACGTGCGGCCATCGCACCGGAAGCCGGGGAAGAGAATATAAAAACGCTCGATTTGATTTTCTTCGAATCAAACGGTAACGGTACCGGCACATTCAAAGGCTGGAAAGAACTGACCTCTGCATCCGGCTCTCCCTTGGAGATGAATACCGATATTGTATTCGACTTTTCGGATATAGGACTAAAAACGACAGATGCTTATGATATTTTAGCTGTAGCCAATATGGGAAGCAACTATCTGCCCACAGACGGTTCGCAAAGTATGGACGACTGGAAAAACGCCATTAAGAACAGCAACTTCAAAACAGCCCGGGCGGAAGTACAGGCTTTTATGGCAGGTACATCCGCAGATATCCCCGAATATATTACAAAACCGATAGTGAGCGAAGCATTGCTTATGAGCGCTTCGCTTAGAAAAGAATCGAAGATACTAAAATCAGCATAGTATTGCAACGTTCCGTTGCCCGTTTCGACGTGTATAACTCGGCGGCAGGATATACGCTTGAATCCGTTTCCGTATGGAACGGATACCCTTCCCTCTTTGTGTGGAACGGAGAGCCTACTGCTTTCGACAAAGCGGCGAAACGAATTGCAAGACTCTACGGAGTGGAGAGCGAAGCCGGTGCCGACATTGTAGGAAAACTATACGCATACGAAAACTATGTACCCGCCCCCAAACAGAACGACCAGGTGACTACCTGCCTCATCATCAAAGTAAGAAACAAGCAGAGCGGTACGGCATCGTATCACCGCGTCAATGTACACCCGCTGGAATCGGGACAGTCGCTCAAACGCAATAATGTGTACAAACTCACCGTCAATTCCGTAAAGAAAGAAGGATATGCCACCGAACTGGAAGCCTATAAAGGCGCACTGACTTCTTTAAGTTACTCCATCAACTACTGGGATATGGACAGCCACGGCACGGTGCAATTCGATGGTGACAACATTCTGGCCATACCTTCCAAAAAAGTTCTGTTCACCCCCAATGGCGGCAGTTATGATTTGGGCATATTCACTTTTGGCGAAGGGACGTTATCCATCAGCAAAAAGGTGCTGGACAACGGTCTGTCCGCCACTCTGAACGGCAAAACACTGACCGTATCGGCCACTGCACTGGACAATGTAAAAGACCGGTGCAGCGGAATCGTAGAACTCTCTTTCGGCAATCTGAAAGCGACCATAGACGTGGTACAGTTGGAAGGCGGAGACCTCTATCTGGAACTGAACCCGAAAACCATTTCCCATTTTGGCAATACCGCCGGTGTGGCTGTATCTCCCATTGCAGTAAAGAGTTCGGGAGAGTGGAGCGCAAGCATCTATCCCCCGGGAGCCGGTGCATTCTTCTCTTTTGCCCAAACGGTTCCGCCGCCGTAACCGATTACGACAGTAGTAAAGCTGTAAACAACATTATTCCCATCTATACCCATACCGGCAACACAAGTATCAGTCCGCGTTATGGTTTTATGGTGGTCAGCTTGAAAGAAGACCCTTCGGTACAAGGCACCATGTTACTGATTCAGGACGGTGTGCCCGGATTTACGCTGACACCGGATATTGCTTCCATCGACTTTGAATACGACGGTGAACTGACAATCACCGGCAACAATACCAATTCGTTCCTTGTCAACCCCGGATTGACGGCAGACGGCTCAACCGTCAACGAATGGGAATACGTGCTTGAAGGCAACGATGCGGCAGCCTTTGAAGTAAAGGACACGCACGATGCGTCCGATCCCAAGCTCAACCGTATCACCGTAAAGGCCAAAAGTCATAATGAAGGCAACAGTATCCTGAAAGCCCGGCTCTATCTGGCTTTGAAAGCCTCTCCCGGAGTGAAGTCTCATGTAATCGACATCAGCCAGCAACCAATGTCATTCGGCACAGGAGTTCCGGGCAACACGCTTTACATATCCGAAAATGCGGACGAGACCCAACTTATAACTCTGCAAGGCGGTAGCGGGATGCGATGGATTGCCGAACTGGAACAACCCGAACCGGCAACGGCTCATGCGTACAATATAAAAATGACCGGCGAAAACGGTACGGAGATGTCTTGGGGAAGCGAATACACCATGAGTACCAAATTCAAGGTCAATTTTCCCAAAACACTGTACAAGGACGCCAACCGGAACATCACCTATAATGTAAAACTCACTTTGGCCGGAACGGCAGTAACAATCCGTCTGGCTATCGTAAGAACGGTGCTTCAGCCCATAGCAATTAACACCGCCAATCTTTCCGGTGGCTACGGTTCACTCGGCAACGGCATTTTCAGCACATTCCGCGAATACGGCAATTACGGCACATTCTTCGGTCCTCAAGGAATAGTCTATACTCCGGCAGTACCGACTTTGCCGAACAGCGACAATAACAATGCGGGAGTAGGCGCAGACATTCCGGACAATGTGAACATTCTCTTCTCGGGAACATACACAAGCAGAATTGCAAATTATTATGACAACCTGCTTACTTGGCTCAAGAGCAGTCCCGGCAAGAACAGAATTGCCGTAATCACTCTTGACAACAGTGTCGCGGATAATCAGGCCTTGTTCACCAAGATCGCCTCATTGGGATATACCTACAAGAGCAACAGTAGCGTATCTGCAATTTGGGTCGGAACTCATTCCAACGATCCTGTATGGGATTATATTGTCAAAAACGGACCGTTCAGCAATTACAATCCGTCGCAATCCATTGACTTCACCGCCTTGTTTTATAGAGACGGGATAAGCGGAAGCTTTGACACGCCTACCGGAGTAACCCATGTACTGGAAGTGCCCGGTTACGGATGTTCCTTGTCTGTCGACCTGCAAAGGCGAATTATAGTTATCGGCGACAGCCAGCATACCAATACCTGGACACCGACTTATAGTGCGCTGGCAAGTACCACCGACAACAAATACTACGGCCGCGGAATACTATGGGCTTCATTGTGGGCAATCATTTACAATACCGCTCAGTACGGAGACCATTTTACGGATGCACTCAAATAGTTGAGGATATCCGGTTACCGCTTATATACAGAGAAGTCCTCAAGAACGGAGCATATCGAATCCGTTTTTGAAGACTTCTCTCATTATATCAATAATAAACAAAGATATATTCTCCACGAGCATATTGCTCCTTTGCCCGCATGGCCGATGTCAACTCATGTTCCGGAATTTAGAATAAAGTCGTAAGCCAATAGAATCATTCTTCCACCTGCATCGCCACAATCTCCTGTAACACCGACACAGCCTCTTCCACGGTAGTGACGTCCTTCACCACCATGCTCCGCTTGCCGTTCTGCTCACGCAGGTCGCAACGGCGGGTATATTTCATCATGTAGGCGATGACTTTGCCGAAAGCCAGGCTCTGATAGTAAGGGCTGTCCGGATTGGAAACAAAGAACAGCGTCATGCGACCGCCTTTAAGGAACACCTTTTCCGTTCCCAGACGCGCTGCAAGACGGCGTAGGGGAACGATGCGGAGCAGTTCCTCCGTTTCGGGCGGAACAGGTCCGAAACGGTCTTCGAGACGGGCACGGAAAGCATCTACGTCTCTGTCCAGCGTCAATCCGTCCAATTCGCGATAGAGCAGCATACGTTCACTGCTACCGGTGACGTAAGCGGCGGGCAGCAACAGTTCGAGATCGCTTTCCACCTGGCATTCGTCAACAAACTGCTCGCCGCTGATAGTACCGTCGCCTTTCAATTCATCAGCATAGAGGTCGGCAAATTCGTCTGTCTTAAGCTCACGTACGGCTTCGGACAATATCTTCTGATAAGTTTCGTAGCCCAGATCGGCAATAAAACCGCTTTGCTCCGCGCCGAGCATATTACCCGCACCGCGGATGTCGAGGTCCTGCATGGCAATGTGGATACCGCTACCTAAATCGGAGAAGTTCTCGATGGCCTGCAGGCGGCGTTTGGCTTCTGGAGTAAGCGAGGACAAGGGGGGAGCAAGCAAGTAGCAGAAAGCCTTTTTGTTGCTGCGCCCCACACGGCCGCGCATCTGGTGCAGGTCGCTCAAACCGAAATTCTGTGCCTGGTTGATGATGATGGTATTGGCGTTCGGTATGTCGATACCGCTCTCGATAATGGTGGTGGCGAGCAAAACGTCATAATCATAGTTGACAAAATCGAGAATAATCTTCTCCAGTTCGGCAGGTTCCATCTGTCCGTGACCGATACAGACACGGCAATCGGGAATGTTGCGCTCTATCATCGCTTTCAGTTCCGAAAGATTGGAGATACGGTTGTTTACAAAGAACACCTGTCCGTTGCGGCTCATTTCGAAGTTAATGGCATCAGTGATAATCTCATCACCGAAAGTATGCACCTCCGTCTGAATGGGGTAACGGTTGGGAGGCGGCGTCTGAATAACGCTTAAATCGCGCGCACCCATCAGGGAGAACTGCAAAGTGCGGGGAATGGGAGTGGCGGTCAGGGTCAGGTATCCACGTTTACTTTCAACTGGCGGAGTTTCTCCTTGACGGAAACGCCGAACTTCTGTTCCTCATCGATAATCAGCAGGCCGAGGTCTTTAAACTTAACATCCTTGCCCAAGATGCGGTGCGTACCGATAAGGATATTCACCTCCCCCCCCGCAAGACCTTTGACAACGGATTTAGTCTGTGCCGCCGTCCGGGCACGACTCAAATATTCCACACGGCAAGGCAAACCTTTCAGACGCTCCTTGAAAGTCTGGAAATGCTGGTAGGCAAGGACAGTGGTGGGAACGAGAACGGCAACCTGCTTGTTGTCCGCCACCGCCTTGAAAGCGGCACGTATGGCAACCTCGGTCTTGCCGAATCCTACATCGCCGCATACCAGCCGGTCCATGGGACGGGCACTTTCCATATCCGCCTTTACGTCGGCAGTCGCCTTGCTCTGGTCGGGGGTATCCTCGTAAATAAAAGACGCTTCCAGCTCCCGTTGCAGGAAACTGTCGGGACTGTATTGGAAGCCTTTCTCTTCGCGCCGTTGCGAATAGAGTTTTATCAGGTCGCGGGCTATATCCTTAATCTTGGTCTTGGTACGGTCCTTCAGTTTCTCCCACGCACCGGTTCCCAATTTGTTGAGACGGGGAGCTTCACCTTCTTTGCCTTTGTACTTGGAAACCTTGTGCAAAGAGTGGATGGAGACAAAGACCACATCGTCATTTTGATAGACCAGGCGCATTACTTCCTGCGTAGTGTCTCCGTTGGGAACACGTACCAATCCCGTAAAACGCCCCACGCCGTGTCGGTATGTACCACGTAATCTCCAGGGGTAAACTGGTTCAGCTCCTTCAGGCTCAGGGCCACCTTGCCACTGCGGGCTTTATCGCTTTTCAGGTTGTATTTATGGAAACGGTCGAAAAGCTGGTGGTCGGTAAAGATGCAGAGACGCAACGTATCGTCGGCAAAACCCTCATGCAGGTACGTTCAACGGGTGTGAAGGAGATATTATCTCCCCGGTCTTCAAAGATAGCGCGGATACGGTCGGTCTGCTTCAGACTGTCGCTGCATATATAGAGGGTATAGTTGCGGGAAAGATAGTCGCGGAAACTTTCTGCCACCAAGTCGAAATTCTTATGGAAGATAGGCTGTGCAACGGTGCTGAATGCAACTGTCGCATCCGGCGTTCCGGTGGGCTTCGTACCGAATTCCATGCGGCGGAAATCAAGGGCACGCAAAGTAAACTCTCCTCCATCAATCAACTTACCTTCCAGAGAGATTGCACCGTTTTCTTCGGCTTCGCAGGCTGCAATAGCCTGTGCGGTAAGCGATTCATCGTGGACGACCTGAATAGCTCCCGCAACCAAAGGAAATCACGCATCGCCAGCAAGGTATCCGGCCGCAGAAAATCCAAGAAAGAAACCATGCCACCATTCCCCCTTGCTCCAAGCTACGGCTTAAATCGGGGACAATGACAATCTCCTCTTTCTTCTCTTTGGAAAGCTGGCTCTCCACTTCAAAAGTACGGATACTCTCCACCTCATCTCCAAAAAAAGTCGATACGGAAAGGAAACTCGGACGAAAAGGAAAAGACGTCGATAATACTGCCGCGCACAGCATACTGCCCCGGCTCGTACACATAATCCACATACTCGAACCCATAGCTGCGCAGCACTTCCGTAACAAAGTCCATATCCACCTTTTCGCCGGCATGAAGCTTCAAGGTTTATCTCCCAGTTCCTTACGGGATACAACTTTTTCCGCCAACGCATCCGGATAGGTAACTACACAAAACCCCTCTTCTCCCTTTTGCAAACGGCTCAGCACTTCCGTACGGAGAATCTCGTTAGCCGCATCTTTCTGGCCGTACTTTATGGCACGGCGGAAAGAAGAAGCAACACCTGTCCGGTTCCCAAAAATCTGTGTCAGGTCGTGGTAGAAATATCCCGCCTCTTCCAAATCGCCGAGGATAAAGACAAACGGACATTCCGCCCGCTGCACCAGCACGGATGAAAACAGTGAGGCGGCAGAGGCGCACAAACCACTGCAATAGAGATGACGGACGGAATTGTCCTTTAGCAACTTGCACATGCCTTCTACATTGGGGTGGGTGGCGTATAATTGTTGTAGTTCGGTAATAATCATTGCTGTCTTTTTTAGTTCACCGTAGATTACACAAAGTCACACAGATTAAGAGAAACCGATAATCTGTGTAAACTCATAAATGTTCCATAACGAATTTCCGTTGCAAAAATACATAAATAATCCTTAGTTTTATCTGTAAGTAATAGAAAAGCACTACTTTTGTTCCCAATAACAAGCTCCATCTATTTTCAATGAATATGCAGACATCAGACAGTATTGTCATCATCCCCACCTACAATGAACGGGAAAACATCGAGAATATCATCCGTGCCGTTTTTGCCCTGGAACACGGATTCCACATACTTGTCATTGAAGACGGTTCTCCCGACGGCACAGCCGCCATCGTAAAAGACTTGCAACGCGAATTTCCCCACCGCCTGTTTATGGTGGAGCGTAAGGGAAAACTGGGACTGGGTACGGCTACATAGCCGGATTCAAATGGGCTTTGCAACGCGACTACCAATATATATTCGAAATGGATGCCGATTTCAGCCATAACCCCAAAGACCTACCCCGCCTCTACCGGGCTTGTACCGAAGAGGGAGCGGATGTGGCCATCGGCTCGCGCTACGTCAGCGGCGTGAATGTGGTAAACTGGCCTATGGGACGTGTGCTGATGTCTTATTTCGCTTCCAAATATGTACGGTTTATCACGGGATTGCCCATACATGACACTACCGCCGGCTTTGTATGCTACCGCCGCAAGGTATTGCAAACCATCAATCTGGACGGCATCCGCTTCAAAGGGTATGCTTTCCAGATAGAAATGAAATTCACCGCTTACAAATGCGGAGCGAATGTAAAGGAGGTGCCGGTTATCTTCATCAACCGCGAACTGGGAACATCCAAGATGAACAGCAGTATTTTCGGAGAAGCCGTGTTCGGAGTTATCCGGCTGAAATGGAACAGCCTGTTCCATAAATATCCAGACTTAAAAAACTAAAGATATGAAAAGAACACTGATACACAACGCTACGATTGTCAACGAAGGACAAAGCGTACAAGGCTCGGTAGTGATAGAAAACGGGCGCATCGCCGAAGTACTTACCAACTGGAAGCCTCTTTCCGCCCCTTGTGAAGAAGTAATTGATGCAACAGGCTGCTACCTGCTGCCCGGCATTATCGACGACCATGTGCATTTTCGTGATCCGGGTCTTACCCATAAGGCAGATATTCTGACGGAAAGCCGTGCAGCGGCTGCCGGCGGGGTGACTTCCATTATGGACATGCCCAATACCAATCCGCTGACCGTAACGTTGGATGCCTTGAATGCCAAACTCGACTTGTTGAATGAGAAGTGTATCGTCAACCATTCCTGCTACTTCGGAGCAACCAACAACAACTATACGGAATTTGACAAGCTGGACAAACACCGCGTTTGCGGCATCAAGCTGTTCATGGGCTCCAGTACCGGTAATATGCTGGTGGATAAAATGAACAGCCTGCTGAATATATTCAACGGTACGGATATGCTGATTGCCGCCCATTGCGAAGATCAGGAAACAATAAAAAACAATATCGAGAAATACAAGCAAAAATATAAAGGAGCGGATGACATTCCCGTCAGTGCCACCCCAGTATCCGTTCCGTTCCGGCATGTTATGCCTCTTCCGAACTGGCTGTCCGTTTGGCAAAGATTGCCGGAGCGCGCCTGCACATCCTGCATGTTTCCACAGCCAAAGAACTGCAACTGTTCAGTGACGAACCTTTGGCAAACAAGAACATCACCGCTGAAGCATGTGTAGCGCATTTACTTTTTACGCTGACGCACTACAACAGTTTGGGCGCACGCATAAAGTGTAATCCTGCCGTTAAACGAAAAACAGACCGGGAAGCACTGCGGACCGCTGTCAACTCAGGACTGATTGACGTTATCGCCACCGACCACGCCCCTCACTTGTTGAGCGAGAAAGAGGGCGGGGCTTTGAAAGCAATGTCCGGTATGCCTATGATACAATTCTCCCTTGTCAGTATGTTAGAACTGGTAGACGAAGGAGTGTTCTCACTGGAAACGGTTGTTCAGAAAATGTGTCATGCACCTGCCCGGATATACGGTATTTGCCAGCGTGGATATATCCGTGAAGGCTATCAGGCGGATTTAGTGCTGGTACGCCCTAACTCTCCCTGGGAAGTCACTACCGACAAGATTCTGAGCAAATGCGGCTGGAGTCCTTTGGAAGGGCATACGTTCAACTGGAAAGTAGAAAAAACGTTGCCAACGGACATCTTATTTACAACGGCAATACTGTGAACGATTCTTACCGCGGTGAAGAGCTGCGGTTTGATTATCCGTCAGCAGGAGCATAATATAGTATTATCTATTCAGAGCATAACCTTATATAGAGATTATCAATTGCCAACTATCAATTATAAAATCCATGAAGTAAGCCCCTATATCAATTGGATTTATTTTTTCCATGCCTGGGGCTTTCAACCCAAGTTTCGCAGCAATCGCCAACATTCACGGTTGCGATTCCTGCCGCGCCATGTGGCTTGCGGCTTTTCCGCAAGAAGAACGCTCCAAAGCCGCCGAGGCTATGCAATTGTTTAAGGAAGCCGGCAGAGTACTCAACCGGTTGGATGAGAAAATTTCGGTGCAATGTATTTACAGGCTATGCAGTGCCAATGCAGAGGGAGACAATCTCATCATCGAAGATACGGTGTTCCCTCTGCTCCGCCAGCAGACACCTCATCCGGACGGAAGTCCGTTTCTCTGCCTGAGCGATTTCATACGGCCTCTTTCATCCGGAGTGCCGGATACGATAGGGCTTTTTGCATCTTCCGTCAGTGCGGAGAGCGAAGGATATTATAAAGACGATCCTTATAAGCATCTTCTCGTACAGACCCTGACAGACCGGCTTGCCGAAGCCGCAACAGAAAAGATGCACGAATATGTGCGCAAGACAGTCTGGGGATATGCTCCCGATGAATCGCTTTCCATTCCGGATTTGCTGGTTGAGAAATATCAGGGCATCCGTCCGGCAGTAGGCTATCCTTCCCTACCCGACCAATCCGTAAACTTTATATTGGACGAATTGCTGGATATGAAACAGATAGGCATTACGCTCACCGAAAACGGAGCCATGTATCCGCATGCTTCTGTCTGTGGTCTTATGTTTTCACATCCCCAGTCACGCTATTTCGCCGTAGGCAAGATTGGTGAAGACCAGTTGGAAGATTATGCCTGCCGGCGCGGTAAACCGATTGAGGAAATGCGAAAGTTCCTGGCAGCAAATTTAAAGAGTTAAATGTTGCAAGTGTGATTTTCCGGTTTCTCTTACGACAAACAGAATAAAAGCGATTCGAGCAAGCATACACAATGGAAAATGTAGAACAAGAGTTTCTGTCCGTCATACGGGAATATGAGCGCGTCATCTATAAGGTGTGTTACCTGTACACCACTCCGAACGCGACTCTTAATGACCTGTATCAGGAAGTAGTGCTCAATATATGGAAAGCGTTTCCTAAATTCAGAAGGGAATGTAAAATCTCGACGTGGATTTACCGTATCGCCTTGAATACCTGTATCAGCTTCATACGGAAAGAAAAGAACATTCCGGAGATTGTCACCCTCACCCAGGAAGCCGACTGCAGCGAAGAGGACGACGAAACGCAAGCCATGTTACAGCAACTCTACCGGATGATAAACCGGCTGGGACAGTTGGAGAAGTCTATCATCCTGCTTTATCTGGAAGAAAAAAGCTATGAAGATATTTCCGAGATTACCGGACTGACCGTAACCAACGTGGCCACCAAACTCAACCGTATTAAAGACAAACTAAAAAAGATGAATAAGGAGGATTAATATATGGAACTGGACGAACTGAAAAAATCATGGAATGCCCTGGATGCACAGTTGCAAAAGGAACCTATTGCCGATGAGAAACAGATAAAAGAACTGATTGCAAATTATAAAACAAATACCCGGCACAGTTTGGGACGACTCGTTATCCTGCAACGCTTCTCGCTTGGAACAGGTGCGGTAGGATTGGCTGTCATCCTGCTGGTGTGGTTCTTACTGCCTACCTTCGGTTTCAACGAGCATTTGCAGAACAAGATAATTCTGTTTCTGATTTTCATTACCGTAACTATTCTCAGCGGTATGTGGTGGGACTGGAAAACCTACCTTTGGAACAAGAACACCCACATAGACGAAATGTCCGTAGCCGAAGTGAGCCGACGCATGACCAGATTCCGTAACTGGACCCGTTACGAAATATGGGCAGTAGCTACCTGGACCGTTATCTTCACCATACTGTTCTTCTGGATAATGGATTACTATACACTGCCTCTCATGATACAAGCCGTCTTGCTCGGTTGCTACATCATCCTGGATGCACTTCTTATTTATTTCATATATAAAAAAAGTCGTTTACAAACACCTCGACAGCATTAAAAAGAACATAGAAGAATTGAAAGACATATGCACCGAATAACTCTCATACTTATCTTATGCCTGCTTTTACCGGACATGTACATCTACTTGGTGTACATCGTAAAGAGAACACGTAACATACTTTGGCGCAGTGTGTATTGGCTTCCTACAGTTGTACTGGTAGCTATATATATGTATTACATCTATATGACAGGTGACAATGCGCTTTCACGCCATCCGCAAGGCATCGGCAGGCTGGCAGTGACCGTAATGCTGTTTGCCGTCCCGAAGACGGTATTCATGCTTTGTTCGCTGTTTGGCATATTGATGCGGGGAATCAGCCGCCTTTTGTCATTCATCATTTTCCATACGCCGTTCAGGAATCCCCGTTTTCCTTTCGTTGCCCACCGGCTTCCTTACACACTTCTCGGATTGATATTGGGGATAATCGGTTTTGCCAATATCCTTTACGGAGCCATTGCCGGTATCACGCGCTTTGAGGTAAAGAATGTCGAATATCGCTCGCCCAACATTCCCAAAGGTTTTGACGGTTACCGCATTCTTCAGCTATCGGATATACATATAGGCAGTTGGTTAGGAAATCCGGAAGCTATCCGGCGTCTGGTTACGCTGGTGAACGAACAGCAAGCGGACCTCATTGTCTTTACCGGTGATTTAGTCAATCAGCAAAGCCACGAACTGGACGGTTTCAAAGAGACACTTTCCCTGCTTCATGCTCCCGATGGAGTATATTCTATCCTCGGCAATCACGATTACGGGACATATTACCGCTGGCATAACAGAAAAGAGGAAGCAGCAACTTGGAGTATCTAATAGGACAGCAAAAAGATATGGGTTGGAAATGCTGAATAACGAGCATTGCATCCTATATCATCAGGCGACAGCATAGCGCTGATAGGTGTTGAGAACGAACGGCGAACCGCCTTTCTCAACATTCGCCGATTTATCCAAAGCCATGCAATGGCACGGAAGGCATGTTCCGTATACTGCTCAGCCATAACCCTACGCACTGGCGACGCGAAGTTTTGCCTGATTCGGATATAGAGTTAACCCTTTCCGGACATACGCACGCCATGCAGATGGAAATATTCGGACACTCGTTATCTTCTCTCATCTACTGAATGGAGCGGTATGTACTACGAAGCAAACGCGCCTGTATGTAAATGTCGGTATAGGATACGTAGTCTGCCTTTCCGCTTCGGTGCATGGCCCGAAGTCACCGTCATAAAATTAGTTAGCGAGAAAGAGTGACAGAATATAAAAAAGACCTATCTTTGTGGCAATAAAATCCACAACCCATGAAGATACTCTACAATATTTACCAGATTTGCTTTGCACTGCCTGTTTTATTGGTCCTGACTGTCCTTACCGCATTGGTCACAATTATCGGTTCGTTACTGGGGGGCGCTCATTTCTGGGGATATTATCCGGGTAAAATATGGTCACAACTGATTTGCTACCTGCTGCTCATTCCGGTAAAGATAAACGGACGCGAGAAACTTCACAAACGTACTTCCTATGTGTTTGTCCCAAACCATCAGGGTTCTTTCGATATTTTCCTGATTTACGGCTTCTTGGGCAGAAACTTCAAATGGATGATGAAGAAAAGCCTGCGAAAGATTCCGTTCGTAGGCAAAGCATGCGAAAGCGCGGGACATATCTTCGTAGACCGTTCCAGTCCTAAAAAAAGTACTGGCCACCATGCGCCAGGCAGAGGCTTCCTTAAAGGATGGAGTATCATTGGTAGTATTCCCCGAAGGAGCACGCACATTCACCGGTCACATGGGATACTTCAAGAGAGGAGCCTTCCAATTGGCAGATGAACTGCAGCTGGCGGTAGTGCCCGTTACCATCGACGGTTCGTTTGAGATACTTCCCCGCACGGGCAAGTGGATACACCGCCACCGCATGATACTGACGATTCATGAACCGATTGCCCTAAGGGACAAGGAGTGGAGAACATCAAGGAACTATGGCGGAAGCTATACAGCAGTAGAAAGCAGCCTTCCGGAGAAGTTTAAAGGAATGGTTAAAAACGAAGATCAAGACCGTTGAAGTCTTTCATCCGCACTGCCTACGGTTTATTGGCGGAAGTATCAGTTGAAGCATTTTGCCTGACGCGCTGGTGTTCCTCAATCAACTGCATGTTTTCCTTCGCCTTTGAAAGGAATTCCTTTATCAACTGATTCTGCTTGAATGCCAATGGAGCGGTTCGCATAATATCCTCTATCTGCGGAGTCATGACAGGATACGGTAATGTGCTGCACATCATCATAAACACGCTTGGACCCAAAACATTTTCATTGTTGTCAATGATGAACTGCTTCACATAATTATTCATTTCTTCAACAAGAGTTTCCCCTTCTTTCGCCAGCTCCTTATGGACATCTTCCAAATTGGCTCCGTCCAGCACCATACGCGCCTCTTTGCGGTCGAGCTCCTCTATCTG
>ENA-OUNI01000488-OUNI01000488.1-human-gut-metagenome-genome-assembly--contig:-NODE-488-length-18323-cov-3.361673_pt1 | contig 18323 bp, 20 predicted proteins | sample MGYA00242499_ERZ504580 | MGnify/ENA primary metagenome ERZ504580 (study PRJEB26092, sample SAMD00036315) | human gut metagenome | host: Homo sapiens | study: EMG produced TPA metagenomics assembly of... | reverse complement strand
CTTCAACATCCACTACGGCTACATCAAGCGTCCGAGGATCATCCGGTGTTCATGGTCCGCCCCGAGCCCGGGCCACATCGTGCGTCGTGAGTACGCCAACGGCCGTGGCGTTCCGGTCGTTGTGGCTGTGGAGCAGGATCCGGATGGCAAGACTTGGCCGCTGTGCCTGGCTTACGCCAAGGCTCTGGGCGCTCTGCGCGCAGGCGCCATCAAGACCACCTTTACCGAGGAGACCGAAACCGATCTGTTCGGTGAGCAGGACGTGCTCATGGGTGGCATCAACCACCTGTGCGATATGGGCTTCGATGTGCTGACCGAGGCTGGCTACCAGCCGGAGATCGCCTACTTCGAGGTGTTCCACGAGCTGAAGATGCTGGTGGATCTGGCCAACGAGGGTGGTCTGAACAAGCTCGCTGGAGCTGCTCCGACACCGCTCAGTACGGCGATTACACCTCCACCGTCATCACTGAAGAGACTAAGAAGCGCATGCAGTACCAGCTCAAGCGCATTCAGGACGGCTCCTTCGCCAAGGAGTTCATGGATGATCAGGCCGCTGGCGCTCCGAAGTTCAAGGAGCTGCAGGAAGAGTACAGCCACCCGCACCTGGAGACCGTTGGTCCGAAGCTGCGCGCCATGTTCTCTTGGAACAACCAGACGGACGCCGATGCCGATATGGCCGAGTCCTTCAACGGCAAGATCGCTCGTACCCAGGTTCAGTGATTTCGCTGTAGCGGCTGCATGTTAAGGGCCGCTGAATAACGTAGTAGCGCAATACGCGCGAAACGTGTTGGAAGCCACCGTCTCACCGCGGTGGCTTCTTTTTTGTTGCTGTGTTGTTTTATGACCGGGATATCTCGTATGCGGGATCGCAGTACTGATTGTCGGGGGAGCCGCACGGCTAGGCGGTGGCCCACTTTGTGGACTCAATGCTTATTTAGGAAGGGACGGGAGTAGGATAGACCCCAGTTTGCAGGACAAAATCCATGCACAAAAACACGCGAATTCATCTGCGAATGGTAGAAACCCGAACGCCGGGAGGCGTTCACCCCACTACATAAAAGGAGTGCCAATTACAATGGCTGCACAAATCTGGTACGAGAACGACGGCGATCTCTCGGTCCTCGAAGGCAAGAAGGTTGCCATCATCGGTTACGGTTCCCAGGGCCATGCTCACGCTCTGAACCTGCGCGATTCCGGCGTTGACGTCGTCGTCGGCCTGCGTCCGACCTCCAAGTCCGTCGAGCACGCCAAGGAGCAGGGCCTGGAAGTCAAGTCCGTTCCGGAAGCCGCTGCTGAGGCCGACATCATCATGATTCTGGCTCCGGATCAGTACCAGCGCACCATCTGGCCAACGACATCGAGCCGAACATCAAGCCGGGCGCAGCCGTCGCCTTCGCTCACGGCTTCAACATCCACTACGCTACATCAAGCCGTCCGAGGATCACCCGATCTTCATGGTCGCCCCGAAGGGCCCGGGCCACATCGTGCGTCGTGAGTACGCCAACGGCCGTGGCGTTCCGGTCGTCGTGGCCGTGGAGCAGGATCCGCGCGGCGACGCTTGGGACATCACCCTGGCTTACGCCAAGGCTCTGGGCGCTCTGCGTGCAGGCGCCATCAAGACCACCTTCACCGAGGAGACCGAGACCGATCTGTTCGGCGAGCAGAATGTGCTCATGGGCGGCGTGAACAAGCTTGTTGAAATGGGCTTCGAGTCCTCACCGACGCCGGCTACCAGCCTGAAATCGCCTACTTCGAGGTCTGCCACGAGTTGAAGATGCTCGTCGACCTCATGAACGAGGGTGGTCTGAACAAGGCTCGCTGGTCCTGCTCCGACACCGCCCAGTACGGCGACTACACCAACACCTGCATCGACGAGCACGTGCGTGAGCGCATGCAGTACCACCTGCAGCGCATCCAGGACGGCTCCTTCGCCAAGGAGTTCATCGAGGACCAGGACGCTGGCGCTCCGAAGTTCAAGGCTCTGCAGGAAGAGTACGGCAACGTCCGCATCGAGACCGTCGGTCCGAAGCTGCGCGCCATGTTCTCCTGGAACAACGGCAAGGATGACGACGCTGATATGGCCACCTTTACCGGCAAGATCGCCCGTGGCTGATGTGCTCATTCGGCTAATCGCTGAGTCTTTTACAAGACCGCTGCCCTTACGGGTGGCGGTCTTTTTTGTATGTTCTGTCGCATATTGTTCTAGGATAGATATGTACGGTTTCTTACGGTTTTTCTATAGGAAGAGATGTCATGGTCACTGCGACTGGTCCCGCACCTGGTTCTGAAATGACAACGTCGGCTGAACCTACCGAAGACCGTAGCACGTCAGGAGTTCTGCACGTCGCCGCGATTTTCGCCTCGCATATGGTGTTGCAGCGTAACAAGCCCATCGCCGTGTTCGGCGCGCTTGATGCCGATTGCGCCGGACTTGAGGTTTCCGCGGAAATCCGCGATTTCGATGGTTCCGTGATCGTGCAGGCGCATGCGTACGCCTCCAAAGAGATCAAGAACGGTTTTTCACCGTGGCGCGTCATGCTGCCGGCACAGCCCGAAGGTGGCCCTTACACGTTGCGCGTCACCGCAGGCAACGATTTCATCGAATATTATGACGTGCTTATCGGCGAAGTATGGCTGGCCGGCGGTCAAAGCAATATGGAACTTGAATTGCGCAACAGTGAAGACGCCGAGGAAGCCCTCGATAACTGTGCCGATCCGTTACTGCGCTTCTACAATGTGCCGAAAACCGGTGTGATCAATCGCAACGCCGAACATGCGGCAAGCTGGCAGGAATCATCGCCTGAAAATAGTGGCGTAATGAGTGCGGTAGCGTACTATTTTGCGCGAAAACTGCGTGATGAACTTGATTCCGACCTTCCGATCGGCATTATCGACTGTTATATCGGGGGTACGTCGATCAGTTGCTGGACGAGCGAAGATGCACTGAATTCCAGCGAATCCGGGCGCGGCTATCTTGCGCGCTATGAGCAGGCGATCGCAGGTAAAACGCAGGAACAGTTCGATTTGGAGTACGGCGAATGGCAGTCGCGTTCTGATACGTGGAATGCGTCGATCGCAGCCGCCCGCGAAGACGATCCTGATGTGACGTGGGATACGCTGACCCAACAGTATGGCGAATGCCCGTGGCCGCCGCCGATGACGCCGACCTCGCAGTGGCGTCCGTCAGGCGCGTTCCATGCCATGCTGGAGCGCATTGTGCCTTACTCCTTGGCGGGATTCCTATGGTATCAGGGCGAGGAAGACGAGCCGTATTGCGGATCCTACCGTGAGTTGCTGGGCATGATGATTGGTGAATGGCGTGCGCTGTGGAGCGAAAGCTGCCGTTCCTGATCGTGCAATTGCCGCAGTGGATTGACAAGAAGGTCGACAAGGGCGACGGCGATCCGATGCTGTGGCCGGTGTTGCGCGAGGCCCAGTGGGATGCCGCGCAGTCCATCGACAATGTGTTCGCCATCTGCACTATGGATTGCGGCGAATACAACAACATTCATCCGGTTGATAAACGTACACCGGGCGAGCGTCTAGGCAATTGTGCGCTTCGCCAAGTGTATGGTATGAGCCGTATTCCGGTGTATGGGCCGACTGTGCTGGGTTTCCGCTGCGACGAAGGCGGCCGCGTACGCCTGTTCTTCCGGTACGCGCACGGCCTGCATTTCAGCGGTACTACGCCCGACAGTTTTGGTGACGAGTTCGCCAAGAGCCTGCCTTCGCTGGTGCGTCTGCCGGAACGTTCGGTTTCGAGCTTGCCGGTGCCGATGGTGTGTTCCATCCGGCCTACGCCGCGATTTTCGTGGATTGCGATATTGACGATCTGGTCAACGCAAAGGTCAACGTGTCGATTACAACGCCACGGAATTCGGTATTCCGATCAACAGCCGCAGTGTCGGCACGATTACGTTGGCCACGCCGGAAGTGCCAGCGCCGGTGATGATGCGCTACGCATGGCGTAGCTGGGGTCCGGCACCGTTGTTTAATGACAATAATCTGCCTGCTCACCCATTCAAGCTGGACCTGACCGATCACACCGACTCTGATCACGCTGAATAATCACGTTAGATAGTTGCGTTGAACGGCTGCGTCACATGATTGTCGATAGTTGACGATGAATAGCGTGCGATTGCTGTGCTTATAGTGTGCTGCAATCGCACGCTTTATATTGCGATTGAAGTCCTGCTGATCGCACGTCAGTCAAATACGAATCAAATACCAGTCAAATAAAAAATCGTTGAAAAATCAACGTTTCTGCGATTTATGCCACCAAAATCGCAGAAACGAATCAAATAAAATGCGCTGCACTGCGAGCGCATAGGCTATTGCCAGAGGTCCGGGCCGAATGATTCCAGGTATGCGGTCAGTTCGGCGGCCATCTGTTCGTCTTCCGGAACGCGCGGATGGCCATCCGTGCCGCAACCATTGCGTGAATACAAGAAATGTTTTACGTGAAACTCGCCCTCAGTGCCGCGGCCGTTGCCGTGGAAGATGGCGTGGAACTTACCGCCACAGCCAAGAGCTACGTGCGCGACCTGTTCTGCATGGCAGATAAGGTCGACGCGAAGGCTTCGGTGGCCGAGGCATGGTCTCGCTGCTTCCGGGCGAAAGCGTCGTGCTGCATATCGCCACTGCCGATGCCGCAGCGCTTGCCGCTCCGGGTGCGTTCGCAGCCGCCAACGTGCCGCGTTCCGCCAACGATCCGAAGCGCGAATGGTGAGCTTCCGCGAGTACGCCGTCTACTGAAGCGGTAGAAGAGTGGATAGAGGACTACTGAAATTTCAGTTGACGTGTTCGGTTGAGTAAAAACATAAGTTGAAGCGCCGCCAACCTTAAGAAACGAAAGTGTTGTGAACGCTGACTTTTCAAGAGGTTAGTCGGCGCTTTTACTGTACGATGTAGATGAACCGTTTAAGTTGCGATTTAAGTTAAGAAGAAGGACACGGACATGCCTATTCAAAAAAGCAAGGTGACGATTTTTGACGTTGCCAAGGCTTCGGGAGTCTCTAGTAGCGCCGTTTCGTATGCGCTCAACGGCAAGTCTGGTGTTTCCGATGTGACTCGAGACAAAGTGTTGAAAGTCGCACACGAACTGGGATGGAAGCCGAATGGCGCGGCACAGGCGCTGGCCAAGGCGAAGACGCAGCGCGTGGGTCTAGTGCTGGGTTACGACCCGAAGCTGCTTTCCGTCGAATCCTACATGATGGAACTTATTTCCGGTCTTGGTGCCGAGCTGGAAAAATACGATTATTCTCTGCTGGTACGCATGGCCGTGGGTGAGGACGCGAAGCTTTCGATCATCGATGATTGGATTGCTACTGGCAACGTCGACGCCATGCTGCTCGTCAATGTCGAGCTTGGAGACCCTTGCGTTGCCTTGCTTGAGGAGCATGAGGAGATGCCGGTGCTTGCCATTGCCGATGCCTCCGTGGTCGGCAATCTGCCGAGTCTGTCAACGCCGACGCCGATGCCGTGCGCCGAGCGGTGCGATACCTGTATGATCTCGGGCATCGTCAGATCGCCCGCGTCGGCGGTCCCGAATCGCTTGCGCACTCGTATATTCGCGATTCCGCCTTTGCGGACGTCGCTTCCGAGCTGGGCATGCGTTACCGTTGCCTGCACACCGACTACACGCCGGAAACCGGTCGCGAGGCCACGAAGCGCCTGCTGGCGTTCTCTGAGCATCCGACGGCGATCATCTACGACAATGATGTGATGGCGTTGGCTGGCCTTGGCGTGGCAGCTTCGCAAGGCATCAAAGTACCGGAGGAAATCTCCATCATGTCGTGGGATGATTCCCTCATGTGCACCGCGGCGTATCCGAACCTGACCGCCATGGGCCGTGACGTGGTCGATACCGGTAAGCAGGCCGCCGGATTGCTGCTCAAGCTGATCGGCGGCGAGTGTGTGGGGCATCTGATGGAAGGGCCGTACGAATTGCGTGCCCGCGCTTCGACCGGTCCCGCTCCGGCAGCGGAATAAGATGCGATGATGAGTTAATGCGATGATGAATTAAAAAATTGCGATTGCGCATTTGCTGCGCCCCGACAAGGGCAGGATGAAAGCGAGCAGCGAGCCGATCGCGGCGATCGCCGCAAGGGTTACGCCATACAGGATTGCGACGGTGTTGCCGGACTGCTTCGACAGGTACCACAGGTCGAACGGCGCGAGTCCCCAGAACAGCCCGGGAATCGCGGATTGGAAATCAAAATCTGAAATCTGAAATCGTAATCTGAAATCAAAAAGCGCCCGTGCCCCTCGCTTGAGACACGGGCGCATTGTTGCCTTACGGCTTCAGGCGCGCTTCTGTGTGATCTGATAGGCGGCGAACAGCACGACCAGCCAAATCACGCCGGCGACCACTGCGATGCGATAGCTTGCGGAGAAGCACATCAGCACCACGACCAGCAGCATGAACGCGATCACCACATACGGCGTCACCTTGGCGAACGGCAGCTTGAAAGCGAGCTTGTCAAGCGCTTCCTGGCCCTTCAATCCCTTTAGATTGTTCGGACCATCGCCGGCGGCGACAACGCGACGGAACTTAATTTCCGTAATCATAATCATGATCCAATTAATCGCAGCGGCGATCGTGGCGATCGACATCAAATAATTGAACGCGAAATCAGGCCACACGAACACCACCACCACGGCGATTGCAATAATGATGGCCGACGTGATCACGCCACCGACCGGAACGCCGCGCTTGTTCAGGCGGCCCAGATACGCGGGCGCATTGCCCTGCTTCGCCAACGAATACAGCATGCGCGAGTTCGCGTACAGGCCAGAGTTGTACACGCTCATTACGGCGGTCAAGCACACGAAATTCAGAATGCCGGCGGCCGCATGCACGCCCACCGAGTCGAAAATCTGCACGAACGGGCTGGAATTGCCGTCGATCGTGCTCCACGGCACCACGGCCATAATCACGCCGAGAGCGCAGATGTAGAACACGAGAATACGCCAGATAATGCCGTTCGTGGCCTCGGGATGGTGGTACGCGGATTTTCGGTTTCGCCCGCGGTGATGCCGATGAGCTCGGTGCCGCCGAAGCTGAACATCACCACGACCAGCGCCATCAGCAGGCCGGTCCACGTGCCGTCCGCATTGCGAGACATCAGGCCATGCGGCAGGAATCCGCCGTCAACGGTAAACCAGTTGGCGAACGACGCGCGAATGCCCGAAGCGGTCGGCACATTCGCGATGATCACATACAAACCGCCGAAAATCATGGCAAGCACGGCCACGATCTTGATGATGGCGAACCAGAATTCAAATTCGCCGAACTTGTTCACGCCCATAAGATTCAGCGCCGCGATGGCCACCAGGAACACCGCCGCCGACACCCACTTCGGAATGTTCGGGAACCAGTAATTCACGAACGAGCCAACCACGGCCAACTCCACCATGGCCACGAGCACGTAGTTGAACCAGTAATTCCAGCCGGAAATAAAGCCGGCTCGCTTCGACCAGTACTGCGTGGCGTAATAGCTGAACGCGCCCGCCTTCGGATCCTCGACCGCCATTTCGGACAGGCGCGCACGATCAGGAAAATCGCCAGACCGCCGATCAGATAGGCGAGCAGAATGGCCGGGCCCGCCAGCTGAATCGACTCGCTGGAACCATAGAACAGGCCGGTGCCGATCGCGCCGCCCAATGCGATCAATTGAATATGACGATTCTTCAAAGACTTGCGCAGCGTCGGCGGAACCGGCACATCGTCGGTTTCGCGCGGTTTCTTCGCAACGGTTGCGTCGCTCATGAATGCTTCCTCTTCTTGGGTGCCTCGGCAATATTCGGCAAATTCGGCAAAAGTTTGCGATCTTGGCGATGTTGCGTTCGGCAGTAGTGGTAGGTGACGCGCCTATGGTTTTTGGCATGGACTCGTCTTCCCCGATTGTAGCTGTAGCGCGTGGATTCGGTTTCATAGTGTTCAATAGTTCGATAGTTCAATAAAATGAAGGTTTTGGGAGCAATGGTTGGTGCTGCTTGAGCGCTACGGGCTGGAGGTCGTCATGGCATTCATCAAAGACATGGTGCGTATGTGGTTGCATGCGTGGAAGCGATTCATCTCCATCGCACTGATCTCGTTGCTGGGCGTTGCCGTGCTTACGGGCATTTACGCGGGTTGCCGAGACGCTTTTCTTGCGACGGATCGTTTTTTCGACACCCAAGGATTGCACGATATTCAGGTGTTGTCGACGGTCGGATTGACCGATGACGATATTGCCGCGCTCCGTAAGGTTTCCGGTGTCGCGAAAGTGCAGGGCGAACGTTCGCAAACCGTGACGGTCGATCTGAACGGTAAAAAAACCGTGACCATGCAGGAGATCGGCACGAACGGCATTGACCAGCCGTATCTGCAGAGCGGACGCATGCCGGAGAAGTCCGGTGAGATTGCGGTGACGCGCAAATTCATCAAGGATTCCGGCTACAAAAAGGGCGACCATATTACGGTGACGCCGCAGGATTCGGCGTCTTCTGCTTCTTCTGCGGCGTCTTCCGTGTCCGATTCTGCAGAATCGGACAACCAAACGGGCGAAAACGGGTCCCAGATGTCCGATTCTGGAGAATCGGATACGCAGGATGGCAAAAGTGCCGCACGGGTGACCGATTCTGGTGAATCGGACAATCAGGCACCGAGCTTCCCCACCGAACTGACTATTGTGGGCGTGGTGCTTGACCCGCAGGATCTCACCAATCCAGACGGCTATTCGGGTACGAACGCATTCCGTTCCTCCGCCACCAGCGACTACACGTTCTTTGCGCCGTCCGACGGTGTGACCGGCAGCATGTACACGGCCGTCACCATTCTCGTGAAAGGCGCCGCCGACAAGGACTCGTTCAGTGACGTGTACGACGACACCGTCAGCGAAGTAGCTGACCGCATCGACGGCACGGTGCGAACCAATCGCCAGAAAGCGCGTCATCAGGAACTACTCGACGCTGGAACCAAACAAATCGACGAGGCGAAAGCGCAAGCCGACAAACAGTTCGCCGCAGCGCAACAGCAGATCGACAGCAATCGCAGTCAGCTCAACCAGCAAATCGACCAAATCGTCAATATGCAGGCGGGCGCGGCTGCAGGATCCCTCGACGAAACAACCCGTGAAACACTACGTGAAACGGTAATTGCCGCAAGCCCGCAATTAGCGGAAGCCAAAGCGCAACTCGACCAGGCGCAATCGCAATTGGCCCAGCAGAAAAAAGACACCGAACGGACACTGCAATCCAAGCAAAACGAGCTGGAAGACAGCATTCCGCAAGTGCGTTGGTATGTGCAGGACCGGTCGCAAATCGGCGGATTCAGCTCGCTGAAATCTGATCTGGAATCCATCCAATCGCTGGGCAACGCATTCCCGATCGTGTTCTTGCTCGTGGCGGTGATGATGAGTCTGACCGCCATGGCGCGCATGGTCGAAGAGGATCGCGGGCTGATCGGCACATACACAGGGCTCGGCTACGGGCGTCTTGCGGTCGCCTCACGATACCTGTTGTTCGCGCTGTTCGCCTGTCTGATCGGCGGTGGACTCGGCCTGATCGCAGGCTTCCTTGGCATTCCGGCGTTCCTGCTTGTCGTATTGCGAGGCTTGTATGTGATGCCGGACGTACGCTTGGAATACGACTGGCTGTATGGAACGGCCGGAGTCGCGCTATTCGTAATCGGCGTGCTTGCCGCAGCCGTGTATGCGTGCGTGCAGGAAATGCGACAGAAGCCGGCCAGTCTCATGCGTCCGAAAGCGCCGCGTGCAGGATCGCGCATTCTACTGGAGCGTATCAAGCCGTTGTGGAATCGCATGAGCTTTCTCGGTAAAGTCACGGCACGCAACATTTTCCGCTTCAAATCGCGCCTGATCATGACGGTCGGCGGCGTGGCCGGCTGCACCGCGCTGATTGTGTGCGGACTTGCGATCAACGACACCGTTGCCGCATTGGGCGCGAAACAGTATCAGGACGTGTATCAGTACGATTTGATGGTGATCGCGAATGATGACGATGCTGATGCGATGCGGCAGAAAGTCGCTTCGGATGGTCACGTCACGTCGAGCATGGACGTGCGCGTTGAATCGGGTGATTTGACCGGCGATTCGGGGAGCGAAAGCATTCAGCTGGTTGCCGTGCCCGACAGTGAACGCAGCGAGTTCGGCAAGATGGTCACGTTGCAGCCGGTGCGCTCCAGTTGGGTGGATAGTGCGGCCGATACGGTAAGTCTGGGCGATGACGGCGTGATCGTATCGCAGTCCGCGGCAAGCGCGATGGGCGTCAAAGCGGGCGGTATGGTAACGCTGACCAACGGTGACGATATGCAGGCCGAAGCGCATGTCAGCGCGGTGATCCGCAGTGTGATCGGATCGGACGTGTATGTGAGCGAAACCTATTATCGCCAGCTGTTCGATACTGCTGCATCCGGCACGTCTTCCGCATCTTCCGCGTCCGATTCTGGAGAATCGGACAATCAAAACGGCAAATCCGGTACCTCGAATGGCGCATCGTCAAACGACCAACAATTGGTGTGGAACGCCATGTATGCGAAGCTCAAAGGTTCAGGCGAATCCCAGGCCGCCTACGCGGAAAAGCTGGAAGACGACGATGCGGTCATGAAAGCCGTGAGCTGCGCACACATGGCGGAAAGCTTCAAATTCGATCTGATGGGTGCGGTGGTCGCGCTGATCGTGGCGCTCGCGGGCGGGCTCGCGCTCGTGGTGTTGTTCACGCTCGCCAACACCAACGTGTCAGAACGTGAACGCGAGATGGCCACGCTCAAGGTGCTCGGATTCTTCGACAAAGAGGTTCACCACTATGTGAACCGTGAAATGATGGTGCTCACCATGATGGGCGTGGTGCTGGGCTTGCCTCTCGGCCGTTTCGTCGGCGGATTGCTGACGGCTGCGTTGAATATGCCCGCACTGTATTTCGAAGTGGAATGCACGCCGTTGAGTTATGTGATCGCGGCCGGCGCGACCATGGCTTTCGCGCTGCTCGTGCAGTTGTTCGTGAATCCGGTGTTGGATCGTATCGACCCGATTAGTTCGCTCAAATCCGTCGAATAGGCGCATGTCTGAATGTCCGATTCTCCAGAATCGGACATTCAGACGGGTAAAAGTGCGTTACGGTTGTCCGTTTCTCCAGAATCGGACACTTAGAGTGCCGGAAAGGCTCGGATTCGCGTTTCAGTTCTTCGGATAACGGTAGTTGTGTGGCAGTTGCGTGGTGAGCTGCGGGTCCAGGCCGAGTTCCTTCAACTGCCGGTCGATTTCGCGGCGCGCACGTTTCACAAGTTCGGCTCGATATTCATCGCCATGTCCGGCATTGCTATGTGCCGCATCGCCATGTCCCATCGTTCCCATCTTCTCCAGTGCGTCCAATGTTTCCGCCATACGCTTGAGCCGGTCCTGATGGTGCAGCAGCGCACGCACCTGCGCATGTTCGTGCACGATCGTCCGCCAATCGGATGGTGTGTGTGCAATCTCCCGAACCGCGGTGACCGGATGTACGTCGGCCACCTGATATGTGATCGAGCCAAGCAGCGGCATCAGGAACACCGTAATCGCGCCGGCTGCGACCAGTGTTGACGCGGTGTCGCTTTGCATGGTGCCGACCTTCACCGCCAGTGACGTGACGGCGACGATGATCGGCAGCGCGGTCGTGCAATACAGCGCTACGGTGACGCGATGATGCGATGACAGCGGATTCTCGCGTTTGTCGAGCGATAGCGCAACATATACGGGCACCGCGCGAATCAGCATGAGCATTACGATGAACGCGACGAGCAGCGCGGGTCGGCCTGCCACGGCGCGCACGTTGATCGCGGCTCCTGACACCACGAAAAACACAGGAATAAGGAATCCGTAGCCGACGCCTTCCAGTTTCATTTCCAGCGACTTGCTGCCGTCGGGGATGATGTAACGCAGGATGAAGCCTGCGGCGAACGCGCCGAGCACCGCGTCAAGTTCGAACAGTGCAGAAATGGTGACAAGGAAGATGAGCAGGAATGTGGTCAGTCGCATGAGCGTTTGCGATGACGTGTTCGCGTTTTCCGTAAGGAAGCGGTAAAGGCGATGGCCGGTTTTCAGTGCTTTCGTGGGTAGCATTGCGCACAGTAGACAGATGGTAAGGAACGCGCCGAGCACGAGCATGGTCTGCCAGCCGGTTCGGGTGGATAGCAGGATGGCCATGGCAAGGATTGGGCCGAGTTCGCCCCACGTTCCGTACGAGATGATGCGTCGCCGATGGGGGTGCCTTCGAGGTTGCGTTCCTTGAGAATCGGCATGAGCGTGCCGAGCGCGGTGGTGGTGAGTGCGATTACCGTGGCCACACCGTTGATGCCTTGCTTGGTGAAGAACGGAAGGAATGTCACAACCAGCCAGGCGAGGCCTAGCGTGATTCCCCATGTAAGCAGTCCGACTTTGCTTGATGTCCGGCGAGTCGTTTGGGGTCGATTTCGTAGCCGGCGAGCAGGAACAGGAACGCCATGCCGAGCTCGTTCAAGAGTTTCACGGCGTCGTTTACTTCGATCACGCCTAGTCCGTACGGGCCGAGCGCGGTTCCGGCGGCGAGCAGCAGCACGGTTTGCGGAATGAACTTGCCCGGGATCAGCTGCGCCACGATCGGGCTGACGGCCGCCACCGCCATGATGATGGTTAATGAAACGAGCTCTTGCGTCATGTTTCCAGCCTAGTGAGTCTGCGTGACGGTGCTCGGATACGCGGTGACCCCCATGACGCGCTGGGGGTGAGGTTAAGTTTTTTGTTAATTTTATGGGGGGGGGGTCTATGAGCTTTTATTATCCGTGGAAAATGGCGGGACTGTTTTGTTTGTAAGCGCACTAGGTAGGGTGCAAAGTCCGTCCGGAACGCCATATAATGTCCCTGTACTAGGTGGTTCAAGGGGGCTTAAACTGATGGCAGGCATTTTGCGAGGGGGCACGTGCGGCGGGTCGAGAAGCAGCGGGTCGCAAGATACACGCACCTACGTTCCGCCGACGTTCGCGAGGCGACCGATGTGTCCGAAGAAATTCGCGAGCGTCGCGCCGACGTGGTAGATCCATTGCCCTGCGTGTGCTTGCGGCGGTGCTGATTTTCTCCGCAATCGGCATTGGTCTTTTCCCGAAAGTGCTGCAATACCAGTCCGCGCAAAAGCTGGCGAGCACGTCCGCCCCGTTCCGAACAGAGCGTCGCGGGTTGGCCGTATCCGCAGGCCGACGAGGCATTCGCCGCGGCTGGGGCGTACAACAAGCGTCTCGCCAAGTCGGGGCAGCCGGTGATTGGCGAGGCTGAGGATCCGCTCGCCGAGTTGTACAACAACAATCAGTCTGGCTCCAGCGACGGTTCTGGTTCCAGCTCGACGGGCGCAGACGCCACTGGCGATGGTAACAAGGATTCCGCTAGCTCCAAAGACGCGGAATACCAGCGTTTGCTGGATACTGGCGATGGCGTGATGGGTTCCATCCGCATTCCAAAGATTTCTGTGGATTTGCCGATCTACCATGGCACGTCGGAGCAAACGCTTGCGTCCGGTGCGGGGCATTTGTATGGCAGTAGTCTGCCGGTGGGTGGCAAGGATACGCATGCGGTGATTACCGGACATCGGGGTTTGGTTGAAGCCTCAATGTTTACGCGTTTGGATGAGATACGGGTTGGTGATTACTTCTATATCGATGTGATGGGCCATACGCTTGGCTATATGGTGGATCGCATCACCGAAATCAACCCGGATGACACGTCGAAGTTGAAGATCGTGCCCGGCGAGGACCGTGTGACGTTGATGACATGCACCCCGTATGGCGTGAATACGCACCGTCTGTTGGTTTCTGCGCTGCGTTCCGCCATTCCCGAAGAGATTCCCGCGGAGGATGATGCGGCAAAAGATGTGCGTGTGATTGCGGGCGTGGTGTCAGCTGCCACGTTGCTGGTCGGTTTGTTGTTGGTTTGGCTGCTCCGCTGTCCGTGGCATGTCCGTAGGCATGCCGCTTGGTGGCCAAAGCGCAACTAGGGGTTGATGGCGTTAATGTTGCACTTGACAGATGCTTTTTTGTCGGGGAAAATTCTGAAAGAGACATGACAACGTTTGCTTATAGTTTTGCATCGCGATTTACGGGGGCAAGAATACTCTAGAATCGCGATGATATGTGCGATTTCAAGGAAAGTATATCCCCTTGATTACCTCGTTGGGAGGGTATGTATCCCTCTGTTTTTCTCCTTAAGGTTTAGGCAACGAAGCGATTGTCGGACGGTATGTGAAGCGAAGACGCATCAAATATACCGGTCGAAGGAGGAAGGTATTTCCCCGATCGCTTAACGGTACAAGGGGGTAGGCGTATGAGACACGTCTTTGAGCGAAACAGGGCGAGGGGCACAGGTCTGTTCACGCGTCGTGTCATTGCGGCCGTCGCGACGGTCGCAATGCTCGCCGGCGTGGGGTGCGTCACTGCTTCGTCAGCGGCGGCGGAAGATGCCACGGGAGCCTTGGAACAACAAATCGAGCAGCCGGTATTGCAAGAATCTGGGCAAGAGGATTCACAGCCGGTGGAACAAAATTTGATGGTGGGAGAAGAGCAGCCGTCAGAGCAAGAGCAGCCGTCAGATCAAGAGGCTTACCAGCAAGTCGAACAAGAAACGGAACAAGAAACGGAAGAAGAGACTGAGCAGTGGGTTGAGCAGGAGGTTGAACAACAATCTGAACAACAATCTGAACAACCTGATGAGCAGCCAGTTACGTTGTCCGCTCAACCGATTGCGCGAGCAAATCGGGCGCAGTCGGTTGCGCAGAACGAGACCGGTTCTCAGTTGGGCGCTCCGGAGAAGCATAAGCGCATCAAGAAGAACGATGATGGCAGTTACACCGTGAACGTGGATGTGAAGGGCGCCGTCAACAGCACCACGGTCACCACCACCCAGCCGATCGACTTCACGCTGGTGCTGGATGTGTCCGGTTCGATGGACGATCCGATGAGTAAGACGGATCGGACCAAGCGGTTAGACGCACTGAAAGGAGCGGTTAAAGCATTTCTTGATGAAGCTGCGACCACTAATACGGAGGCCGGTTCCGAACTGGTTCACGTTGGACTGGTGAAGTTCGCCGGCAACGAAAAGGACAAAATCGGGGATGACACGTACCGAAGTGGTGGGTACACCTACAACTACTCCCAAATCGTTAGCGATCTGACTGCGGATATGAACGGTCTGAAGAACAAAGTCAGCAAACTCAAAGCCGCTGGCGCCACCCGAGCCGACAATGGATTCAATCTTGCGGCCAAGATGATGGGCAGTGCTCGAACCGATGCGAAGAAGGTCGTTATCTTTTTCACGGATGGTTCGCCTACATCGTCTAGTGGCTTCGAGGGTAAAGTGGCAAATAAGGCCGTCGAAGCTGCCAAGGAATTGAAAGATGGTGGCGCCACGGTGTATTCCATCGGTGTTTTTTCCGGTGCTGATCCCTCCTCGATCCAAGGTAACGAGAACCAGTTCATGCACGCGGTGTCCAGCAATTTTCCGAAGGCAACGAGCTACAAAAATCGTGGCGACGGAGGAGATAAAGACGCCGGGTATTACAAGGCCGCCACGAACGCGTCGGAACTGAACGCCATCTTCGACGAGATTGAGAAGAGCGAGACCACCACGTCCGCATACACCAAGGTGACCATGGAGGACACGCTCTCCGGCTATGTCGAGCTTGCGGATAGCACCTACAAGGTCGTTGCCAAGGATGCTTCCGGCAAGGTGGTCTCCTTGATTAAGAATGTCGATTACACCTTGACGTATGACGAGACCTCGAAGAAATTCAGGGTCGAATTCCTGAAGCCTCTGGCCGACAACGTGACGTACACGCTGGAATACAACGTGAAGCCGACACAGAAGGCGTATGACGAGTATGCCGCCAACCTGAATGCCGGCAAGGATGGATACGCCGATGTGAAGGGCGACGCGGACACCGATCTGTCAGAGAACATCACGTCTTCCGGTCGGCCGGGTTTCATGCGAACGATTCCGCGTGCCTGGCGTACTCGGCCGATGGCGTGGATCATGCATGCGGCGGCAATCCGTATCCGCATCCGGTGATCCAGGTGGTTTCCTCGACGCTGCATATCGAAAAGCAGTGGAGTGGAGACGGTGACAAGCCGGAAAGCATCAGGGTGGATATCAAACAGGGCAACGATACCTATAAGACGGTCACGCTGAAGCGTGACGATAGCGGCAAATGGTCCACCGACGTGATTATTCCGGCAGGCGCCCAAAAGACGTACACGGTGACGGAAGTCGAACCGGACAGCCACTTGTGGAAGGCTTCCTACCAGCACAAGGTCGGCGATGGAAATCTTGCTGACGGCAATGTGGTGACGGTGCCGGAATCCATGGCATCGCAGAACGCCACAGTAGTCATCACCAACACGTTGAAGCAGACCATGCTGACGCATGCGATTGGCGTGCAGAAGGAGCTGGTCGGCCGCGATTGGAAGGATTCCGACGAGTTCACTTTCAAGCTGAAGGCAGACGATTCCAATCCAGACGCGCCGATGCCAGCTTCCTGCAAGAACCAGTCGGCGTGCACGGTGACGGTGAAACGCGATTCGTCTGACGATCACGTTGCTTACTTCGGCGACATCACGTATGACGCAGGTGAAGCCGAGTACACATATCTTGTGACGGAGAACGCTGGTAATGCTTCCGCAATGTATTACTCGCAGGCGGAATACCGGGTGGTCGTGTCCGTGATGAAAGACGGAACGTCCGGTGAATGGAGGGCCGTTGTCGAATCCGTGACCCAGCTGAAAACCGATTATGGTGCCGCTGGTTCGAATTGGGACGAGACCCAGCCAATGCTGTTCACCAACCAATACATTTCGGCATCGTCACTGCCATTGACGGGCCGCATGGGTGCGGAACGATGGTGGCAGATTGCGGCCGGCGGAGTTGGCGTGCTGGCATTGCTCGCCGTCGCTGCGGCCGACCAGTGGAGACGTAAGAAGCGGCTCAGCTGAACAACACAGGATTTGCGGATCGCGGGGGCGCGTTGGGTTCCCGCTCCCGCGATTGCAGAAAACAGTAACCAACAATCAAGGAAGAGGAGATTCTCATGAAGATGAGGAAGCTTTTCGCAGGGCTGGCCGCCGCGGCAACGTTGCTGAGCGGCATGGCATCGGCGTCGCCGCCGCACAGGCTGATGATGCTCCATTGCTGCAAGTTAACCACGCACAGGAAGACCATACGTACACGCCATACAAGTTTGCCACGTTCGAGAATCCTGGCGATGGCTCGGTCGAAGTGAAAACGGTTGACGCATGGAAGGGAGCTGTGACCACCGCTGCTGACGCGGCTGATGGAAGCCACAACGGCATCCCGACAGAGTACAAGGATAATCCAGCCGCCTATGTGGCGACGTTCACTGCGGATCAGCTCCGTGTCTTCGCCAAGACCTTGGCTGGAATTACTCCGCCGGCAGGACCTGATGGTACTGGCCTGACCGTAACTACGGAGCAGGCAAATACGAGCCAGGCGGTCAATGTGAACGGAGAAGGCTGGTATCTGGTGAAGGATACGTTCATCAAGGCTGGCGAAACGACTGTGACGTCGGGAACTCCGGCTGTGGTGGCCACCACCGTCAATGGACTGTCCAATCTGAGGATTGTGGCCGATGCGACGACCGGTCAGGGCAACATCACGACTGAAGGCCAGTTCAACGCGAAGAACGCGAATCCGACCGACGAGCCGCTCAAATTCGCCCGGATGAATGACGTGGATGTGAACGGTAAGAGCGTAAAGGTGGGCGACACCGTGGACTTCACTGTGGCCGCGGACGTTCCTCATGCTGCGGCTGGCTGGGATGCGTACCCCTTTACCATTACCGATACCGCGTCCAAAGGTTTGCGGATTGCGGAAACGAGTGACTTCAAGGTCCAGTTCAAAGACCAGACTACTGTGAATCCCGATCTGTACACGATAACGCAGAAAGGCAATGCTCAATCCGGCACCACCACGACCATCTATTTTGCCGATGCCACAACGCTGGCCGGTAGGACGATCGTCGTGTCGTACCAGGGCACCGTCACCAAGGATGCGTTGGATGGCTTGAGCGGCAGTGTGGACAACAAGGCCACAATCACCACCAAGGATGGTACCAGCGGTGAAGGCAAGACTGTCCTTAAGACCTACGGTTTCCAGTTCACGAAGATTGGCAAGGAAGGGAATGAGCCAAGCCTCTAGCCGGCGCCAAGTTCGTTGTCAAGAATGCGGAGGGCAAGTTCCTTAAGCAGGCTGAGGACGGTGCGTGGTCGTTTGTTTCCGATCAGAATGATGCCAAGACGTTCATTACTGAGA
>ENA-OUNI01000487-OUNI01000487.1-human-gut-metagenome-genome-assembly--contig:-NODE-487-length-18334-cov-4.546932_pt1 | contig 18334 bp, 18 predicted proteins | sample MGYA00242499_ERZ504580 | MGnify/ENA primary metagenome ERZ504580 (study PRJEB26092, sample SAMD00036315) | human gut metagenome | host: Homo sapiens | study: EMG produced TPA metagenomics assembly of... | reverse complement strand
GATGCATTGTCGAGACAGCGCTCAAATCATTACGCCTTTCGTGCGGGTCGGAACTTACCCGACAAGGAATTTCGCTACCTTAGGACCGTTATAGTTACGGCCGCCGTTTACTGGGGCTTAAATTCAAGCTTCGCTTGCGCTAACCTCTCCTCTTAACCTTCCAGCACCGGGCAGGCGTCAGCCCATATACCTCACCTTACGGTTTTGCATAGACCTGTGTTTTTGCTAAACAGTTGCTTGAGCCTATTCTCTGCGGCCAACTCTCGTTGGCACCCCTTCTCCCGAAGTTACGGGGTCATTTTGCCGAGTTCCTTAACAATGCTTCTTCCGCCGGCCTTAGGATTCTCTCCTCATCACCTGTGTCGGTTTACGGTACGGGTATCTTAAAAACAATAGCGGCTTTTCTTGATTCATGCTCACACACTTCCCTACTTTAGTTCGGTCCGCATCACGCCTCTGGATTGCCACACGGTTTTTCCTATGTGACTCCTCCTTCGCTTGCACGCGGCTTTCCGTTCCGCGCCTGTGCTTTCCACAAATGTCCCCACAGTTCTGTTTTAAGATAGTGCAGGAATCTCAACCTGCTGTCCATCGGATACGCATTTCTGCCTCTCCTTAGGCCCCGACTTACCCAGGCAGATCAGCTTTACCCTGGAAACCTTGGATATTCGGCCGAGAGGATTCCCACCTCTCTCTCGCTACTCATTCCGGCATTCTCTCTTCCTGGCACTCCACAGCTCCTTCCGGTACTGCTTCATCGCGCCAGCAATGCTCCTCTACCATACCATACGGTATCCTGTGCTTCGGTGTCGTGTTTCAGCCCCGGACATTTTCGGCGCAGGACCTCTCGACTAGTGAGCTATTACGCACTCTTTGAATGTGTGGCTGCTTCTGAGCCAACATCCTAGTTGTCTTCGAAATCCCACATCCTTTTCCACTTAACACGTACTTTGGGACCTTAGCAGCAGGTCTGGGCTCTTTCCCTTTTGACTGCCCAACTTATCTCGTGCAGTCTGACTCCCGATGAGCATCTTTACGGCATTCGGAGTTTGATATCCCTTGGTAAGCTTTGACGCCCCCTTAGAAATTCAGTGCTCTACCTCCGTAAGACTCCATCGAGGCTAGCCCTAAAGCTATTTCGAGGAGAACCAGCTATCTCCGGGTTCGATTGGAATTTCTCCCCTACCCACACCTCATCGCCACCCTTTTCAACGGATGTGCGTTCGGCCCTCCACTACCTCTTACGGCAGCTTCAGCCTGGACATGGTAGATCACCCGGTTTCGGGTCTACTCTTACTGACTTCACGCCCTCTTAAGACTTGGTTTCCCTTCGGCTCCGCACCTTGAGTGCTTAACCTTGCCAGTAAACGTAACTCGCCGGACCGTTCTACAAAAAGTACGCGGTTGTGCACATAAGGCACTTCCACAGCTTGTAAACACAGGGTTTCAGGTTCTCTTTCACTCCCCTCCCGGGTCCTTTTCACCTTTCCTTCACAGTACTATGCGCTATCGGTCACTGAGGAGTATTTAGCCTTGGAGGGTGGTCCCTCCTGCTCCCACAAGGTTTCCCGTGTCTCGTGGTACTCTGGATCCTGCCAGCCTCTCATCAATTTCGCCTACGGGATTTTCACCCTCTCTGATCAGATTTCCCAAAACTGTTCGGCTATTGATTCGAGTACCTTATGCAGTCCACAACCCCGCGGTGCACGCACCACGGGTTTGGGCTCTTTCCATTTCGCTCGCCGCTACTTTGGAAATCGAGGTTTCTTTCTTCTCCTCGGGGTACTTAGATGTTTCAGTTCCCCCGGTTCCCTTCCATACGTTATGGATTGGCGTATGGATACTTGAGGTTTGCTCAAGTGGGTTTCCCCATTCGGACATCTCCGGATCAATGGATATTTGCTCCTCCCCGAAGCTTTTCGCAGCTTATCACGTCCTTCATCGGCTCTCAGTGCCAAGGCATCCACCTGCGCTCTTAATGCTTGACCTGTATTCTTGGTCCGCTGCCATCATAGCGTTGATGACAGGCTTTTGTGTTCTCTGCTTTAAAAGCAATTGATTCAATAATCTTTCGATTATCTCTGGTTTGATAACATCACATGCTCTCACACATGATGCCTCGGATGTCTTTTCCTATCTCTAACGTTTTAACGTTTTCAATATAGATTGTATATGCGGTTTTCAAGGTACATCTTTTGGACTTGAATAACTCAAATCCAGTGGGCTTAAGTGGACTCGAACCACCGACCTCACGCTTATCAGGCGTGCGCTCTAACCGGCTGAGCTATAAGCCTCAGTCGTTTCCGACGCCCGGAAGTTTTCTTTCCGGATGGAGACGAAGAGATTCGAACTCTCGACCCCCTGCTTGCAAGGCAGGTGCTCTCCCAACTGAGCTACGTCCCCGTTTGAAGCTGGCAGCCACCTGCTCTCCCACACCGTCTCCAGTGCAGTACCATCGGCCGCTTAGGTCTTAACCATCGTGTTCGGGATGGGAACGGGTGTGTCCCCTAAGCGCATCGCCACCAGCAATAGTTATTCAGTTTTTGAAACTGTAAAGTCTACAGCTTTTGCTGTTCCTTAATAACTAAACAATGAAACCCATTCTTTACTTGTTCTTCCTTAGAAAGGAGGTGATCCAGCCGCACCTTCCGATACGGCTACCTTGTTACGACTTCACCCCAGTTATCAGTCCCGCCTTCGGCAGCTCCCTCCTGAAAGGTTGGGTCACTGACTTCGGGCGTTACCAACTCCCATGGTGTGACGGGCGGTGTGTACAAGACCCGGGAACGTATTCACCGCGACATTCTGATTCGCGATTACTAGCGATTCCAGCTTCGTGCAGTCGAGTTGCAGACTGCAGTCCGAACTGAGACGTTATTTTTGGGATTTGCTCCACCTCGCGGCTTTGCCTCCCTTTGTTTACGCCATTGTAGCACGTGTGTAGCCCAGATCATAAGGGGCATGATGATTTGACGTCATCCCCACCTTCCTCCAGGTTATCCCTGGCAGTCTCCACAGAGTGCCCAGCTTTACCTGCTGGCTACTGAGGATAAGGGTTGCGCTCGTTGCGGGACTTAACCCAACATCTCACGACACGAGCTGACGACAACCATGCACCACCTGTCTCCAATGCTCCGAAGAGAAGGCCCCGTTACGGGCCGGTCATCGGGATGTCAAGACCTGGTAAGGTTCTTCGCGTTGCTTCGAATTAAACCACATGCTCCACCGCTTGTGCGGGTCCCCGTCAATTCCTTTGAGTTTCATTCTTGCGAACGTACTCCCCAGGTGGAATGCTTAATGCGTTTGCGGCGGCACCGAAGAGCTTTGCTCCCCAACACCTAGCATTCATCGTTTACGGCGTGGACTACCAGGGTATCTAATCCTGTTTGCTCCCCACGCTTTCGAGCCTCAACGTCAGTTACCGTCCAGTAAGCCGCCTTCGCCACTGGTGTTCTTCCTAATATCTACGCATTTCACCGCTACACTAGGAATTCCGCTTACCTCTCCGGCACTCGAGCCAGACAGTTTCCAATGCAGTCCCAGGGTTAAGCCCTGGGTTTTCACATCAGACTTGCCTTGCCGTCTACGCTCCCTTTACACCCAGTAAATCCGGATAACGCTTGCCCCCTACGTATTACCGCGGCTGCTGGCACGTAGTTAGCCGGGGCTTCTTAGTCAGGTACCGTCATTATCTTCCCTGCTGATAGAGCTTTACATACCGAAATACTTCTTCGCTCACGCGGCGTCGCTGCATCAGGGTTTCCCCCATTGTGCAATATTCCCCACTGCTGCCTCCCGTAGGAGTTTGGGCCGTGTCTCAGTCCCAATGTGGCCGGTCACCCTCTCAGGTCGGCTACTGATCGTCGCCTTGGTAAGCCGTTACCTTACCAACAGCTAATCAGACGCGGGTCCATCTCATACCACCGGAGTTTTTACCCCCGCACCATGCGGTGCTGTGGTCTTATGCGGTATTAGCAGTCATTTCTAACTGTTATCCCCCTGTATGAGGCAGGTTACCCACGCGTTACTCACCCGTCCGCCGCTCAGTCACAATCCTCTTCATCCGAAGAATCTAAGCAAAGTGCTTCGCTCGACTTGCATGTGTTAGGCACGCCGCCAGCGTTCATCCTGAGCCAGGATCAAACTCTCGTTAAAAGTGTTTGTCTTGGTCAAGAATCACTACTAGCAATTCTTTCCCTCTTTACTGTTTTGGTTTGTTTTCAAACCGTTCTTAAAAATTTTTCTCTTTAAAGAAATTTTCAAGGGTTGTTGTCTATTGTTCAGTTATCAAGGTTCTTTCTCTGTTCTTTCTCAAGTGACAGCTTTTACATTTACCAAAAGCTTTATCATTGTCAAGAACTTTTTAACTTTTTTCATTTTCTTTTTTGTGAAGCTTTCTCTCAACGAGTCGGCTCATATATAATATCATTTGTGTCAGTTTTTGTCAAGAACTTTTTTGACTTTTTTTCAAAAACTTTTCTGATATTATTTTGATACGCTATTTTCCCGCTTCCTGAACTACGGTTTGCAATTCTCACCGAATATTCGACAAGATTTTTCGCGCATCAAGCGAGAAGGAGGGATTTGAACCCTCGCGCCGCTACTAACGACCTACTCCCTTTCCAGGGGAGCCCCTTCAGCCAACTTGGGTACTTCTCCAAAAACGGAGAGGGTGGGATTCGAACCCACGCGCCCTTTCGGACAAACGGTTTTCAAGACCGCCTCGTTATGACCACTTCGATACCTCTCCATATTTACAACAGTGAAAATCGGCTTATTGAACTTCCCCTGTGCAACGTACGTTATGATATCACATGTACATTTCCTATGTCAAGACCTTATTTTATATTTTACAGATTTTTTTGCTTTTTTCCATAATTGCAGAGCGTATTTTTCTGCTAAACTGTTTTTTCTACTTTATATGATATAAAATACCGGCTGTTTCTCGGAAAAACCCGCAATACAGCCGGTGTCTGGCGCAAAATTTGTCTATGACTCTCTGTTTCTATTTTTGAAGAGTATACTTATTTGCCGACAAACGCTTCTGCCAACTTTAAATCTTCGGGAGTTGTGATTTTTATATTCTCATAAGATCCCTCATACAATTTGACCGATTCACCCAACATCGTTTCCACAACCATAGCATCATCCGTTACAGCGCTTTCTCCTTCTTTTTCCAGCAGCCGGTATGCACGTTTTATCAACTCCGTATCAAACACCTGGGGCGTCTGAACAATCCACACATATTTTCTTTCCGGGGTCTGGGATACAATATTATTGTCGTCTACGATTTTAACTGTATCTTTTACAGGCATCCCTGCCGCGCAGGCATGTTCCCGCACCACACATTCATATCCCCTGCGAATAATATTTTCATTCACAAACGGGCGGGCGCCGTCATGGATGTATACATATCCCGCCTTTGTCTCTTTTAAACCGTTCCAAACCGAATGATATCTCTGTTCGCCTCCGCATATGATTTTCTGTACTTTAAAAAAGCCATATTTCTCCACAATCTCTGTGCGGCAAAACTCTTCTTCCCCTTTTCCGACAACAAGAATGATCTCATCTATAAGGTCGGATTGTTGGAATGCCTGCAGGGAATACGCAAGTACCGGCTTTTCACACAACTGCAAATATTGCTTATGAACTTTTGTTCCCATTCTCTTTCCGCTGCCTGCCGCAAGCACGATTGCTGTACAATATACTTTCGTCATAGTTCCACCCCCTTCCGCTTCCACAATCTCACCTTTATCTTCTCTGTCTATGACATTCTTCGGCTTTAACACTCTTTGCCTCTAACATCCTATCTTTTTGATATTCTCTGTTTTAAAACTCTCCGCGTCTTTAACATTCTATCTTTTTGGCATTCTCTGTTTTTAAACTCTCTGCTCTTTAACATTCTATCTTTTGGCATTCTCTGTTTTTAAACTCTCTGCGTCTTTAACATCTCATCTCTTTGGTATTCTCTATCTTTGATATTTTCTGATTTTTCTATCGTTCACCGAGTTTTAAATTCGGCACCGCATTCAGATCCCATCCATGACGCGTACCTGCAAGATATTCATAGAATCCTGCTGCGCCTATCATTGCCGCATTATCTGTGCAATAAATCGGAGACGGATGATAGAATTGAATGCCCCGCTTTGCACACGCCGCTTCCATAGCCGTTCTTAACGCCGTGTTAGATGCAACGCCGCCTGCGATCGCAAATTTGCGCATACTGTAATCTTCCGCCGCCTGCATAGACTTCTCTACCAATACTTCCACAACCGCTTTCTGAAAAGATGCGGCAATATCCGCAGGATCAAAACTTCACCTTTCATCTTGCAGCCGTTTATATAATTGAGAACCGCCGACTTCAAACCGCTGAAACTAAAATCATATTTTGCACCGTCTACATTTGCTTTCGGAAATTTTATTGCATCAGGGTTTCCCTCTCTTGCAATTCTGTCGATCTTCGGTCCTCCCGGATATCCCAATCCGATCGCACGCGCTACTTTATCATAAGCTTCTCCTGCCGCATCATCCCTTGTTCTTCCAAGTATTTCATACTTTCCGTAATCTTTCACACATACAAGATGAGTGTGCCCCCCGGATGCAACAAGGCACAAAAAGGGCGGTTCTAATTCGGGATGCTCGATATAATTTGCCGAAATATGCCCTTCTATATGATGCACGCCGACAAGCGGAAGCCCCGCCGCATAAGCAATCGCCTTTGCTTCTGCCACTCCGACAAGCAGCGCCCCTACAAGTCCCGGGCCGTACGTAACCGCGACCGCATCAATATCTTTCAATGTTACCTCCGCCTCTTTCAGCGCTTCTTCAATCACCTGATTGATTTTTCAATATGTTTCCGCGATGCAATTTCCGGAACAACTCCGCCATATAATTTGTGCAGATCGATCTGCGATGAAATAATGTTTGAAAGAACTTTTCTTCCATTGTGGACAACTGCAGCCGCAGTCTCATCACACGAACTTTCAATCGCCAAAATATTAAATGTTTTCTTATCTCTTTCATTTCACGCCTCTCAATCTTCAAACATCAACTCCGCAGTCATGCCGTCTTTTCCCCGCTTTTGCCCTCGGAAAAAATACGGCGCACCTCATCCATATAATACTGCGGTTTTGTCAGCGACGGACTGTAATGCGTCAGCCACATCTCCTCTACTTCGGCTTCCTTGGCAAGTGCCGCCGCCTCATAGAACGTCATATGCTTGTATTCTACTGCTTTTGCCGCTTTTTCTTGTTCTCCGTACATTCCTTCACAAATAAACAGATCAGAACCGGCCGCATTTTCTTTGATCGAGTCCGTAGGCCGGGTGTCTGTCGTGTACGTCAGTTTTATCCCTTTTCGCGGAGGGCCAAGCACAAGATCAGGGGTATAGACTTTATCCTCTGTCTCAATCGTCTCGCCATTTTGAAGCCGGCTCCAATACGGAAGCGGAATTCCCTGTTCTTTTGCCCTCTGAGCATCGAATTTTCCGGCGCGGTCAATTTCCATCGTATATCCGTAACAAAGTACGTTATGATTTACACGGAAAGCTTTCAGTCTGTATCCGTTTATCTCGAATGTCTGTTCAGCGCCTTCTATCTCCTTAAAAACGATCGGAAACGGAAGCTCGGGCGCAATCACTCTAAGGCAGCTCACCACCCGCTCAAGTCCTTTTGGTCCGATCAATGTAAGCGGCTCTGTACGGTCTGCATTTCCCATCGTAAGGAGCAGTCCCGGAAGACCGCTTATATGATCTCCGTGATAATGTGTAAAACAAATCACATCAATCGGTTTAAAACTCCATCCTTTTTCTTTAATCGCAACCTGCGTTCCTTCTCCGCAGTCTATAAGCATACTACTTCCATTAAACCGCGTCATAAGCGCCGTCAGATAACGATAAGGAAGCGGCATCATCCGCCGCATCCCAACAAACATACATCTAACATTTATTTTTCTGTCCATTCTTTTTGTTTTAATTTTTCACTCTGCGTCAACGGGTATTTTAAAAGAACTCACAAGATCATCATAACAAGATTCGCACAGATCAAAATGATGCCTTTCTCCGTCCTTCTCCGAAAAATACCCCCATTCGCAGTCTGCACTAAATACGCCTTCCCGGGGTTCCCCGTTTCTGACAACAATTTCTTTTCCGCACCGATTGCAGATAATCGCCTCGGTTTCTTTTATCATTCTCTTTCTTTCAAATAATATCGGCGCATATCTTATCCTCCTGTAAATAGAAATTTACGTTTCCGCTATGCCCAAAGTATATCTGAATTTTTTTCAAATTTCTATCGGAAACCGATTCCGTTTTTGTCGGTTTTGGCATTATTAATTTTATTTAACTGTTTTGCTCATCAAAACCGCATCTTCATCAGGGTCAGAATAAAAATGCTTTCTGATCCCGTCTTCCGTAAATCCTTCGCTTGTATATAATTTGTGTGCCGCTTCGTTTCCTGACCGCACATCCAACAATATTTTTTCAATTCCCGACTGTTTCCCTATCTTTTCAAGCGCGCCTAAAAGTTCCCGGGCAACCCCTTGCCTCCGCATCTCTTTCACAACGCCTATACGCGCAATTTCCATTTCTTCCGCAGCCGTATATGCCAAAAGATATCCCGCCGTGCGGTCTGCTTTTTCTGCGATCAGACAAATCGCATTTGGCTGTTTCAGCGTTTCAAGAATTGATTTTTCACTCCATGCATCACGGAACAAACTATACTCCAGTTCCGCGATTGCCGCTCCGTCTTCCATGACCATACGGCGGATTTCCGGAGCCGCATTTTTTTCTTTTGCCGCTCTTTCCCGCTCCGCCTGAGAAACGCGCAGATAATCCGGTTTATGTTCTGCCGCCGTTTCATAACGTCCCATCTTAAAATAGCAGATACCAAGCGCTCCTACCACTGCCGCACGCTGTCTGTTTAAATATGACGGCGCAAAAAATACGGAACTTTCAGACCCTTTTCCAGCATCTTGCGATATACAGGTACTCCATCGCCCAAGAATACGACTCTGCGTCCATAGATATTCAGCCTTCGTATCAAATCTTCCACTGAAACCGCCATCTGTACACGTATTACCTGAAATGCATATTTCATCTGTCCGTGTTCGGAATCTTCACTCTCCTTTTTCGGAACAAAAGAGTAGATTCCTGTATAAACCTGATTTCTTCTTGCATCCATGATCGGACATATAATATCCTCGCATCCGTAGATACTGTATGCCATCGCTTCTGCTGTCGGTATATGGATCAAGGCTTGCCTAACGCAAGCCCCAAACCTTTTGCTGTTGCAGATCCGATCCGAAGTCCTGTAAACGATCCCGGTCCTCCCGCAACTGCGATCGCATCAATCGTGTTCAAATCCGCTTCTACCATTTTCACCATTTCATCAATCATCGGCAGAAGTGTCTGTGAATGTGTCTTTTTATAATTTATTGTAAATTCCGCAATCGTCGTGTCGTCCTCTACTATTGCAACCGTAGCTGTCAGACCCGAACTATCTATTGCCAAAACTCTCATGCTTTACATCCTGCTTTCCTTTTCGCTTTCTTCCGGCATTCGTCCGCCATTCTTCATTCATAACCGCAGTTCACTGCCGCCAAACTTTATACCGTCTTATCCGGTCTTATCCGATCGAACCTCACTTCATCTCATTGATTATGATCTTCCGATAGTCAAACCCTTTTTCCAAGTCTTTTTCTATGATAACTTCCGTCCGGTTTTCCGAAGAATCTCTTCGATCAGATTCGCCCATTCGATCAGCGAAACACCGTCGCCCATAACATATTCTTCAAATCCCACTTCATCCATCTCTTCGATATCCCCCGATCCGGTACACATCAAAATGATACAGCGGCAGTCTTCCTTCGTCATACACCTGCACGATCGTAAAGGTCGGACTGTTTACCGGTTCTTCGATGCCAAGTCCTTTGGCAAGTCCCTGTGTAAAAACAGTTTTTCCGACTCCGAGATCTCCTGTCAAAGTAATCACCTGCCCCGGAAATGCTTTTTCTCCAAGCTGTCGCCCTGCCGAAAACGTTTCCTGAGGACTATTCGTTTCTAAAATCATGTTACAGCGCCTCTTCTTAATGATGGAATAAGCGAATTCCGGTAAATGCCATTGCCATTCCGTATTTATTACATGTAGCGATCACATTATCGTCTCTTACAGAACCGCCCGGCTGCGCAATATATTTCACGCCGCTCTTATGCGCGCGTTCAATGTTGTCACCAAACGGGAAAAAGGCATCCGATCCAAGAGCAACATCTGTCATTTTATCAAGCCATTCTCTCTTTTTCTTCTCTTGTAAACACTTCAGGTTTTACTGCAAATGTATTTTCCCACACGCCGTCCGCAAGCAGATCCATATACTCATCGCCGATATACAGATCGATCGCGTTATCACGGTCCGCGCGTCCGATACCGTCCTTAAACTGAAGTCCGAGCACTTTCGGGCTTTGACGCAGCCACCAGTTGTCTGCCTTCTGTCCGGCAAGACGTGTACAATGTATTCTTGACTGCTGCCCCGCTCCGATACCGATCGCCTGTCCGTCTTTTACATAACATACAGAATTTGACTGTGTATATTTCAAAGTGATCATGGAAATAGCAAGATCTATCTTCGCCTGTTCCGGTATCTCTTTGTTTTCTGTAACAACATCAGAGAAGAAGTCCTTATCAATATTCAGTTCATTTCTTCCCTGTTCAAATGTGATGCCGAATACTTCCTTATGCTCAAGCGCTGCCGGAACATAATCAGGATCGATCTCGATAATATTATAATTTCCTTTTTTCTTCTGTTTTAATATTTCAAGAGCCTCCGGTTCATATCCCGGTGCGATCACGCCGTCGGAAACTTCTCTCTTGATCAATTTTGCGGTATCCACATCACACACATCAGACAACGAAATAAAATCTCCGAACGAAGACATTCTGTCTGCGCCTCTCGCCCTTGCATATGCGCAGGCCAGCGGAGACAACTCCCCGAGATCATCTACCCAGTAAATTTTCGCAAGCGTATCAGAAAGCGGAAGTCCGACTGCCGCCCCTGCCGGAGATACGTGTTTAAACGATGTTGCCGCCGGAAGTCCTGTTGCTTTTTTCAACTCGGACACAAGCTGCCATCCATTAAATGCATCAAGAAAATTAATATACCCCGGACGTCCGCAAAGCACTTTGATCGGCAGTTCACGTCCGTCACTCATATAAATTCTGGACGGTTTCTGATTTGGGTTGCATCCATATTTTAATTCTAATTCTTTCATCTTCTTATCCGCTCCTTATAATCTTTATTTGCGATCTTTATTCGTGATCCTTATTCGTAATCCTTATTTCGTAATCTTTATTTATGATTTTTATTTACGATTTTCGTCTCATACTTTCCTGTCTCTATATCGATATAACGCACGAAAAGAGATACTTTATTATCTTCATTCAGGCTGTGCCATAACGTCTCGGTGAACTCGTCCATATCGTTCGGGATTCCGATCAATTTCGGTTCTCCTTCAAAACTCGGCAAAGGATTCCCGTCACACATATAAGTATGGATAAAATGTCCCTCTCCCGCAACCGGATTCTCATATGCAAATGTATATCTGCAGCAGCTTTCCGGATTCCCGTTATTACTTTTCAAAATAGACATTGCATAGTTGTACGTTCCGTTTTCTATATGCATTACTCCGGAGATACGCGGCGTATAATTCGGACCGTCAGGTTCAAACTCGCGGGAGCGAAGTGACTGCTCGAATGTCATCTGCTTATCCATCCCTTCATAGATAGTATCTGTCTGATCTCCGTTTGTAACAATCGTTTTATTACCGAGGACACGCACCGGCGCATAAATAATAAGGCTCGGATCTTCCAGTTTTGCCGGATCAAACGCCTGTGTACGGATTCCTTCTCCTTCTTCCACAAACACACGGTTTCTGCTGTTCTCACTTCTTCCCATGATAAAGTAAGCCGTCACAGCCTTCGTTCCGTCCTGTGTTTTCCCGATAACGACCCCTCTCCCCGGATAAGAATTGTTCTTCAGCTCTTCTTCAATAGACAGCATCTTCATTACACTGTATCTCCTTTCATCTCTCTGTTCAAATTTTCGTCTTCTTGTAAACTTTCCCATCGTCTGACTCAGACAGGTTTTTATTTCAAGTCTTTCATCCGCAGACGGACTTGCGTGATACGGTTGTCTTTCACTTCTTCGATTTTAAATATCAGACCATCCGTTTCTATGATATCCCGATCTTCTTTTGCGGGAATATGCCCCAGTTTTTCAATAAGATATCCCGACAGTGTATCATAATTTTCCGTTTCAAGCTTCAGTCCGAGTTCATCGTTCAAATCATCAATGAGAACTCCTCCGTCAATCTTGTATTCATCTTCTCTGACACACTCTATCTCAGGAACTACTTCCTCATACTCTTCGTTAATATCACCCATGATCTCTTCAACGAGATTTTCGATCGTTACAATTCCCGAAAAGCCACCGTACTCATCGACCAAAAGCGCCATATGATGCCGTGTCTCCTGCATAATCCGAAACAGTTCATCCGCTTCCTTTGTTTCCGGAATAAAGAACGGTTGACGAAGCATCTGCCTGACATCTCCTTTCTTCAACGGATGTTTTCGCATCTCGATCATCATATCTTTTACATGAAGCACACCGATAATATTATCAATGTTTTCTTCATATACCGGAATCCGATTATGTCTTGTCTCAAGGATCTCATCGATCATCTCCTCAAACGGATCGTCAATATCAAATGCTATCACTTCTCGCCTCGGAACCATGATCTCTCTTGCAGTCCTTCTGTCAAACTTAAACACCGAATCGATCATCTCTTTTTCGTCATCGTCAAATGTACCGCTTTCATTTCCCATTTTTAAAAGCGCTTTCACTTCCTCTTCCGTCACCGCTTCTTCCTCATCTTCCGTTTTCATCCCAAGAAGCTTTAACACAAGCTTCGTAGACATGGAAAGAAGTTTGATAAACGGAGACAGTATGATCGATATATAGTGTACCGGCATTACCGTAAACATACAAAACGCTTCCGCTTTCTGCAGCGCGATCCTCTTCGGAACAAGCTCGCCGAACACAAGGTTAAAAAACATCAGCACAAGCGTCACCCCATTGTAAGCAATCTGCGAACTGTACGGAACGCCTGCAGCCTCAAGTGACTGCGCCAGAACAGGCGAAATCCCCGACGCTGCCGATGCCGACGAATAAAATCCCGCAAATGTGATCGCAACCTGAATCGTCGAAAGAAACTTCGTCGAATCCTCAAATAAACCTTCGATCACTTTTGCCTTTTTATTTCCTTCATCCGCCATACTTCGAATCCGGTTCTTATTCACCGATACGACCGCCATCTCCGCCCCGGCAAAAAAAGCGTTCAGCAAAGTGAAAAATAACAACAACAGCAAGTTAAACAAAATAGAATTCCCCGCAGGGTCTGCGTCCATAAAAATACTCCTCCTGAAATAAATTATTTTCAGGAGAAGTATATCATGCGCCTATCATTTAGCAAGTTGACGCCGGTATTTTTGCATTCGCCTTTTTACACACACGCTTTAACTTCATATTCGTTGTCCAGAGAAAGCCGCAGTTTATGGAAGCATATGACCTGCCGCCATATAGATCGCATACCATTCTTCCCGTGTAAGAGTGATCTCGCATGCCTTACAGATCTCCCTAAGCCTCTGCAGATTCATTGTGCCGGAAAGAACCTGCATGTGCGCGGGATGTCTTAAAATCCACGCGGTGGCGATCGTTGTATCGCTGACCCCGTACTTTCCTGCAATCTCGCGGATTTTTTCGTTTAGAACCGCAAACTTGTCGCTGTTTAAAAACACTCCTTCGATCATTCCGTACTGAAATGGCGACCATGCCTGAATCGTAATGTCATGCAGCCGGCAATAATCTAATACGCTTCCATCCCGGTCAACGCTTCCAGGCGTCGTCATATTTACTTCCACTCCGCTCGCGATCATGGACGCATGAGCAGCGCCAAACTGGAGCTGATCCGCCATAAGCGGCTCACTCACATATCTGCTTAGAAGCTCCATCTGCATCGTATTCTGATTCGATACGCCGAAATATCTCACCTTTCCCCGACGTATGCAGCTCCTCAAAGCCGCCGCTACCTCTTCTGGTCCATGAGCGCATCCGGTCTGTGAAGAAGAAGAGAATCCAGATAATCTGTTCCGAGTCTTTGCAGAGAATCTTCTGCTGATTTTATGATGTGCTCTTTAGAAAAATCGTACATCACCCCCGGCACAATTCCGCATTTGCTTTGAATCCACATATCTTCACGGCTTATTTTCGCTTCTTCCGCCGCCTCTTTAAAACGCTCTTCGCAGACTCCCCCTCCGTAAATATCCGCATGATCAAAAAAATCGACCCCCTCTGCCATTGCCGCATCAACCAGCTTCGCCGCTTCTTTTACGGTCAGTTCTTTCATGCGCATACATCCCATGACAATAGCCGGAACCTGTTTTCCCGTACTTCCGAAATTCACTTTTTTCATCTGCATTTCCACCTCTTTCTTCCTTGCTGTTACTTATATTGTAAACGCTGTAAACGATAGTCGTTTCCCATGTTGGATATCATAACCGATATCCAAGTTCATATGCTCCACGCACAGCTTCCAGCGCCTGCGCCACTTCTTTTGCATCTCCGATCACATATGTTTCATAAGTGTCTTTGATTTCTTCATACAACGGATTCCATGCCTTTGAGCCAACCGCGCATATCACATGTGTAAATCCCGGATATTTCATCTCACCTTTTTTTGTATCTGCGATAATTGTTCCCGCATCAATCTTTTTTACTCTTGCGCCTGTAATCATCTGTACATTTTCCTGTCTGAGACGAGCCATAGTCGGCACAAGATTATTCGGAACCATTCCCTGACCTATGCTGTCTGTCATCTCGATAAGAGCTGCTCTTGCCGCTCCTCTGGAATGATGAAGCACATATTCCGCCGTTTCTATTCCAACCATTCCTCCTCCGATAATCGCTGCATTTCCGCCGAGAATCGGAACTTTTCCGCTCAATACGTCATTTGCCTGAATCATAGTTTCCTTGCCTTCTACCGGAAGTACGATAGGTTCTGCTCCTGTTGCAAGAATTACGATATCCGGATTCTCCGCTTTGATCACATCTGCATTTACTTCTATCTCATAGCGAATCTCTGCACCATATCTGTCACATTCCTGCAAAAGATATACGATCCATTTTGAAATTTCTTGTTTAAACGGAGCGCGGCATGCCAGATTCAACTGACCGCCTGCTTTTTTCTCTTTCTCAAATACGACCACATGATGTCCGCGTTTTGCAAGAATTCTTGCTGCGGCAAGTCCGCCGATTCCCGCTCCGACGACCAGAACATTCTTTTCGGATTCCGCCGGCTTTTCCTCGAACTCTGTCTCTCTTCCCGCCAACGGATTGATCACGCAAGACGCCGGACGTCTTTTCGTCTGTTCGCCCACACATCCGACTCCGCAGCCCGCACAAGGAGCGATCTCGTCATAGCGTTTTTCTTCTGCTTTCTCCACAAAATCCGGATCTGCCAAAAGAGCACGGCCAAGCACAACTCCGTCAACTTCATTTGTTTCAATCACATCTTCCGCCAACTGTGCATCCAGGATTTTTCCGACCGTAATCACCGGTTTTGCAGTTATCGCTTTAATCGCCCGAGCCTCTTTTAAGTTCGTAAACTCTTCTTCTCCATGACATGGAATAATCTTATTGCAGCGCTCGTACTGTGTTCCTCCACTGATTTCAAAACAATCGACTCCGTGTTTTTCCAGATAAGGGATCAGACGTTTCATATCTTCCAATGTATTTCCCTGTGGATCTCTTTCGCTTCCGGACATTCTTAAAACGATCGGGAAATCTTCTCCGCAGGTTTCTTTGATCGCATCCAATACTTCAAACAACAAACGGGCGCGATTCAACAGACTTCCTCCGTATTCATCTGTACGTTTATTTCGTAAAGGTGACAAAAACGATCCAAGAAGCATATATGCATGGGCACAATGCAGTTCTATCCCGTCGAACCCGGCCTCTTTCGCATTTTTAGATGCTTTTGCATAAAGAGCGACAATTCCCGGCAGCTCTTCTTTGGTCAGTTCCCTTGTCATCTGTCCCATAGAATTCGGATAAGAACTGCTGGCCACCGGCGCCACTCCGAAAAATGCACTGATACTTTCCGGACCCGGATGCGTAATCTGCGGAATGATCTTACAGCCATAAGAATGAACTTTGTCTGTAAAGCTTTTGTATTTTTTGATACTTTCTTCATCCCGAAAACAAAGTGTATTTCCAAGATACGGAACATTCGGATCAACACTTGTAGCGTCTCCGATGATACATCCCACACCGCCTTGCGCACGCCTGAGCCAGTAAGCTCCATTTTCTCATTCACAGTACCATCCTGACTTTCATATCCCAGCGACATCGGAGCCATAAAAGTTCTGTTTTTCACTTCCATTCCCGCAATCTTAAGCGGGGTAAACATTGTTCTCATACGCTTTATCCTCCTATATTTCTACAGTGTTCTTGCCGCTTCAAATCCTTCCGCGATCGCATCCAGAGCACGTCTTGCGGATTTTGCGTCTCCGATCACGCGGCACGGAATCTGCCTTTTTCACATTCTTCCACAAGTAAATGTGAATCATTTGAAGCAAATCCAACAGCAAATACCGCGCAATTACACGGCACAAGAGTTTCATCTTCCAGCACAATTCCTTCTTCCGTAAATTTACACACTTTGCTGTTTGGAAGCATTTTCACCTGCATCTGCTGCAATTTCATCATAACGGCAATCTTACGAAGGCTGCCCAGATCGCTTCCGATCTCATCTTTCATTTCCAAAACAGTTACATCACATCCGTCTGTCGCAAGAGTATCCGCTGTTTCCAGTCCTACCAGACCGCCTCCGATAACAGCGACTTTTCCTTTCGGACACACTTCATGCCTGAGAACTTCCGGTGCTGATGCATGCTGCAACTTATCCATACCTTCTAACTTAATCGTAATCGGAGAAGAACCGATTGCCAAAATAACAGCGTCCACATCTGCATCCTTCAACATTTGTGCATCTACTTTTGTATTCTTATATACCTTTACAAGTTTTTCTACCTGTTCGGCCATCTCAAACGCCGCCGCCTTCATCTCAGCCTTGCCCGGCGCTTCTCCGGCAAGAAGAAATTCTCCTCCTAATGTGTCAGAAGCTTCAAACAGCGAAACTTCATGTCCTCTTTCGTGCAGGATCTTCGCAGCCTCCATTCCGGCAACACCTCCGCCGACAACCCATACTTCTTCGGAGTTTCCGTTTTACTTAAATCGTACTCTGATTCATGACCGATCATCGGATTTCTCATACAAGTAATATGAGGACGGTTTGCAACATCGGTAAAGCCATCATAGCAGCCCTGATTACATCCTACGCAATGTACAATATCGCCGATTCTGCTTCGTGCGCCTTATTCGCGAATTCCGGATCTGCAAGCTGCGCCCTTCCCATAACAACCATATCTACTTTGTCCTGAGATATGATCTCTTCTGCCAGCGCCGCCGTATTGATCCTTCCTACTCCGACAGTCAACATCCCTGTCTCTTTTCGGATTCTCGCCGCATTGTCAATATTAAATCCATTTGGCACATCAATAGGCGGAACTTCATACATAGACGCCGCCGTAATGATATTTCCTCTGGATACATCTAGAACATCAACGCCATGCTCTTTTGCAATCTTACAAAATCGAATCACATCTTCAATCGTAAGACCGTTTTCCAACATGTCGTCCTGAGCGTCAATTCTGATAAACAACGGCATCCCTTCCGGCATATTTTTGCGAATTTCATCAATTACTTCCAACGGGAATCGACATCTGTTCTCAAAACTTCCTCCATATTCATCTTCCTGTGATTGAAGCCCGCACTCAGAAATGAATGAGGAAGGTAATTGTGCGCCAGATGAAATTCCAAGCAGTCATATCCGGCTTCTACCGCTCTGGCAGCCGCTTTTCCATAGCATGCGATTACTTCCTGAATCTGTTCTTTTGTAATGCTTTGATCATATAAGCGCCAAAATTCATATCCGAAACAACCAGCATCTGCGCCTTCGGATCCATGCATGCGGCAATAGATCCCTGCCAAAGCTGAATTCCTGCTTTCCCGCCGTTTTCATGGATTGCATCTGTCAGTTTTTTATGTCCTTCAATCAAGTATCTTCACTGATAGATACAAAATGCGCCGGCGCACTTGGCGTTATGTACGGCGGCTACTTCTACAATATTCAGTTGCGCATCCGCCTTTTGCTCTTGCAGCGTGG
>ENA-OUNI01000486-OUNI01000486.1-human-gut-metagenome-genome-assembly--contig:-NODE-486-length-18340-cov-5.120408_pt1 | contig 18340 bp, 22 predicted proteins | sample MGYA00242499_ERZ504580 | MGnify/ENA primary metagenome ERZ504580 (study PRJEB26092, sample SAMD00036315) | human gut metagenome | host: Homo sapiens | study: EMG produced TPA metagenomics assembly of... | reverse complement strand
ATATATATATTCCCACTCCGCCGCAAATCACACTAAAAAGTGTACATTTGTAGCGGAGTTTTTTATATACCAAATGTCATGAGAGAATTTATCATTGCAGACAATCAAGATATTACCAAAGCAGGCATGATGTTCCTATTGGGCAGACAGAAAGACACCTCCCTGCTGCTGGAAGCCGACAACAAGGCAGAACTGATACAGCAACTACGCCTGCATCCCACCGCCATTGTCATTCTGGACTATACCCTTTTTGATTTTCGGGAGCCGAAGAGCTAATGGTACTTCACGAACGCTTCAAGGAAGCCGATTGGCTACTCTTTTCCGACGAATTGAGCCTACCGTTCCTGCGCCAGGTATTGTTCAGCAGCATGGCATTCGGCGTAGCGCTGAAGGATAATTCCAAAGAAGAGATACTGACCGCACTACAATGCGCCTCACGCAAGGAGCGATTCATCTGTAATCACGTCAGTAACCTGCTGCTCGCAGGCAACGGTTCCTCCTCCCCCACTCATCCTACCATCAAAGATGATTTACTGACTACTGCCGAACGGAGCATCCTAAAAGAGATAGCCCTGGGGAAAACAACCAAAGAAATAGCTGCCGAACGAAACCTCAGCTTCCATACGGTAAACAGCCACCGGAAGAATATCTTCCGGAAACTGGGTGTAAACAATGCGCACGAAGCCACCAAATATGCCATGAAGGCAGGCATCATAGACTTGGTGGAATATTATATATAAATCTCCCCGCTCCCGACACACAGCCGGGCATCAGCATCATACACCACTCCGAACTGGCCCGGAGCAATGCCTTGCAGCTTTTCTTCCGAAACAATGCGGTAACCCTCCGCCTCCTTTTGCAACCTGCCTTTGACAAACTCCGGCGTATGGCGTATCTTGAAAGTCACCTCCACCTCTTCCTGCGCTCCTTCCAGGGATTATCCGTAATGAAATGAAAATCGTACATACGGAATTCATAGCCGTATTGCAATGCCGTATCACATCCGCGGGACACGTAAATCACATTCTCCTCCACATCCTTGCGGACAACAAACCACGGTCCTCCACCCAACCCCAATCCTTTACGCTGGCCGATGGTATGAAACCAATAGCCCGATGCTTGCCCAACTTTCTACCCGTTTCCAACTCCACAATATCCCCTTCCCTTTCGCCAAGGAAACGCGCACAAAATCATTATAATCAATCTTTCCCAGAAAGCAGATGCCCTGACTGTCACGACGTCTGGCGCTGGGCAATCCGGCACGCAGGGCTATGTCACGAACCTCATTCTTCATCAGTCTGCCCAATGGAAACATCAGTTTGGAAACTTGCAGATAATTTATCTGTGCCAGAAAGTCGGTCTGGTCTTTCACGGAATCGGCAGCGGTACCGAGCCATGTCTTTCCATCCCTCAACACCGTAGTGGCGTAGTGCCCGGTTGCCGTGATATCGAAATCCTTCCCCACACGTTGCTCAAAGCACCCGAACTTTATCAGCTTGTTGCACATCACATCCGGATTGGGAGTCAAGCCACGTCTTATTTTATCAATGGCATAAGCCGCCACCTGGTCCCAATACTCCCGGTGCAGGTCCACTACTTCCAACGATAATCCATAACGCCGGGCAATGGCAGAAGCCATCTCCATATCCTCTTCCGCAGAGCAGTCCATATAATCGGCATCGTCCCTCCCTATTTTGATATAAAATAGAGAAGGACGGTAACCTTGTTCGCAAAGGAGATGTACCACCACGGAGCTGTCTACACCTCCCGACAATAATACAGCAATATTCATTCTATCGTATACTGTTATTCTTTTAAATTCTGTCAAATGCCTGGGACAAGTCGTCCAGCAAATCATCGATATGTTCTGTCCCGATGGAGAGGCGGACCGTGCCCGGTTTGATGCCTTGTTCTTCCAATTCCCGTGCACTCAATTGGGAATGGGTAGTGGTGGAGGATGGATAACCAGGGATTTCACATCAGCCACATTGGCAAGCAACGAGAATATCTGTAAACTGTCAATAAACGTCTGCGCTTCCTTCACACCGCCCCGCACCTCAAACGTAAAGATAGAACCGCCTCCATTCGGAAAGTATTTCCCGTAAAGCGCGTGGTCAGGATGCTCGGGCAGGGACGGGTGGTTCACGGCAACCACTTTGGGATGCTTCTTCAAGAATTCAACCACTTTCAAGGCATTCTCCACATGACGTTCCACGCGAAGCGACAACGTCTCCAATCCTTGCAACAGAATGAAAGCATTGAAAGGACTGATTGTGGCACCGGTATCACGCAACAATACGGCACGGATACGGATGGCATAGGCAGCAGGACCGGCAGCGTCGACGAAACGTACTCCATGATAACTCGGGTCCGGTTCCGTCAGTTGGGGAAACTTCCCCGAGGCCACCCAGTCGAACTTGCCGCTATCTACAATAACACCACCCAAGGACGTACCATGCCCTCCGATGAACTTCGTTGCCGAATGGACTACAATATCTGCCCCATGCTCTATGGGACGAATCAAGTAAGGAGTACCGAAGGTGTTATCTATAATCAGAGGAATCCGGTGACGGTGTGCTATTTCAGCAACGGCATCAATGTCAATGATGTTGCAATTCGGATTTCCCAGCGTTTCAATGAATACTGCCTTGGTATTCTCCTGAATCGCTTTCTCGAAATTGTCCAGATTGCCCGGGTCCACAAAAGTAGTGGTAACCCCGTAGGCAGGCAATGTGTGGGCCAGCAGATTATACGTTCCGCCGTAGATGGTCTTAGCTGCCACGATATGGTCGCCTGCACGGGTGATATTCTCAAAGGCATAAGTGATGGCTGCCGCACCCGAGGCTACGGCCAATCCGGCAACACCGCCTTCCAGAGCCGCCACACGTTTCTCGAACACATCCTGGGTGGAATTCGTCAACCGCCCGTAAATATTCCCCGGGTCCTGCAAGCCAAAGCGGGCTGCCGCATGGGCCGAATTACGAAATACATACGAAGTTGTCTGATAGATAGGTACGGCGCGGGCATCAGTTGCCGGGTCGGGTTGTTCTTGTCCAACGTGAAGTTGTAGAGTCTCAAAGTGCAATTTCTTTGTTTCCATTGTCGTTTGTATTTTAGGTGAATAAACCGTTTCTCATTCGGATGTTGCAAAGATAGAGCGATAAGCCGGGGCAGACAATGACACAGATTAGGGAATTTTATACCACAATTGTGGTAGATAAGCAAGCAATTTTCTATCTTTAGATAAGATAGACTGCATTTCGCAAAACTTTTTCATGCAAGCATGAAAGTTCTGCACTCAATTTGCACTATCTTTGCCCCCATGAAAGCAAGAAATATACTGATACTCATATTGGGAACCCTGATTCTTCCCATTTATCTGACTTCCTGCGGGGTGGACCGCTGGAAAGAGTATGCCGGACAGACCCAGACAGACCGCTGGATTGACGATACCATGCGTGTGTGGTACTATTGGGTAGACGCTATCTCCCATACCAACGACCTGAACTATTTTCAAGCCCCTTTCACTTTCTTTGCCTCGCTCAAATCCGAAGAAGACAAATTCTCCACCATCGACAGTCTGGTCAGCGTCACCACTACCCGCAGCATCCCCTATACGGATTACAGCTACGGATTCCAGTTCACTACCAACCAGATAGAAGTAGAAGGAGAAGAGAATGCCATTGTTGCACAGATTCTTTACGTTGCCGACGGAAGCCCGGCCTCGGAAATCGGGCTGAAACGGGGTGACTGGATTATGAAGATGGACGGGAACTTTATTACTGAACAGAATTATAAGAAACTGTATGGAAGTAGTGCCATGGAACTTACAGTAGGTTATTACGACGTGGAGAAAAATGCCATCGTTGCTTACGACAAACCCAGACAGATAGCATCGGCGCGTCCCGTCAACGACAACCCGGTGCACTATAAGAATGTATATACATCAGGCAGCAAGAAAATAGGTTATCTGGTCTACAACCACTTCAGTTCCGGCCCCACGGACAACAGTAATGAATATGACAACGACCTGCGCAGCGCATTCCAATATTTCGCATCACAGCAAGTCAACGAATTCATCCTTGACTTGCGCTACAACAACGGTGGATTACTGAGTTGCGCAGAATTGCTGTGTACCATGCTTGCACCTTCCTCCGCCTTGGGACAAGAGTTGGGGTACCTGGAATTCAACAACCGCTTCAATCCGCAGATAGTACCGTTCACCCTGAACTCCGGACTCATCGGAAACGGAGCAAACCTAAACCTGAATACTCTCTACGTACTTACCAGCAGCCAGACTGCCTCCGCCTCCGAAATGGTGATTAACTGCCTCGACCCGTATATGGATGTTGTCATCATCGGCGGTACTACCGTAGGCAAGAATGTAGGTTCCAGGAATTTCTCCAGCCCCGAACTGATGATAACGATGAATCCCATCGTCTGCAAGATATACAATTCGGAAGGGAAATCTGATTATGAATCCGGATTCCAACCGGCCTACTCGGGATATGTAGTGAATGAGATGAGCGACATGTCACGTTTCCTGCCCTTTGGAGATACCAACGAAGCCTTATTGAGCACTGCACTCGGCGCCATCGACGGAAGCATACAACCGCCCGCACAAGAAGATACCCGTTCTTTAAGAGTGACCACTCTCGCAAACTCCATTGAACGTCGGGCAAGCCATGCCGTACGCATCAAATAAAAAGACCAATAGGATGAAACTAAACAGAAGAGTTACAATCATCACCCGATTTTCGGAAATCATGTTCAGCCTGCTGTTGCTCGGCGGACTGGCAGCTTGCAGCGATGATAACAATGGCAATGATACGCCAGAACCGGAGCCGTCAACCTACCCCACCACTCCTTTCTCCAAAATCGAACTCAAAGAAGTGATAGAGAGCGATGCGCAACCGGTTACTGCCACCCATACCTATCTTTACAACAGTGCAGGCAGGCTGACCGGCTACACCGGCAAACAGAGCTTTACGGCAGGAGACGAACTCTTCGAGATAGAGAATACCACTACTGTCGAATACAAGGACCATCAACCGTGATAACCGACGAAGCAGGTACAGTATCAACCTACACGCTGAATGACAAAGGTTATGCCACCACTTGTACCAGTCAGGATATGGCAGGAAATACCCGTACTTACACCTTCTCCTACCTCATCAACACCGAAGACAAATACTATCTGGAAAACATCACAGAAAAGCTGGACGACGGAAAAGAATACTCATTCATTACAATAGACTACAGCAACTTCCGGGCATTGCGCATACAGCAAAAGGTTGACACTTTTGAGCACAACAGTACGGCTACCACACCATCAGGCAATGAAATTGCAAATATCTCCGAAATACCAAGCCTATTCATTACGGACATGTATCCGCTTTCCATGCATGCGGTTGCCATATACGGGAAGATATTGGGAGAACCTGCAAACTATCTGATTACCCAACTCATCCCGGACAGCAACGGAGAAAGTGAAGAGACCACCACCTATACTTATACGTTAGATAACCGGGGTATCGTCACTTCCTGCCATGCAGTCGTCAGGCATATAAGGAACGGCTACGAGCAGGACTACACACGCACCGTGAACTATACCATCGAATAATAAGTTACTTACTTCTTAAAGAACTTGTCGAAGAAAAGGACGTGATAGTCTATGGAGTTGTTCCAATACGTTCCGGTATGTCCACCGGGACGGGTGATGAAGTCATGGTCTATCTTCTTGCCAGCAGCCGGTTGTGCAAGTCCTTGTTCACTTCAAGAAAGAAATCGGCCTCACCGCAGTCGATGATTAGCGCCAAGTCTCCATTTACAATCTTATCCAGCTGGTTGACCACCGTATGCGCATCCCAAGATGCCTTGTTGGCAGCAAACTCTCCCAACTGCTTGTTCATTTCCCAATTCTGGGGGAACGGCCGTATATCCACTCCTCCACTCATACTGCCCGCCGCACCGAACACATCCTTATGACGGATAGCACTCCACAAAGCACCGTGGCCGCCCATACTCAATCCACTGATGGCACGCGCCTTGCTATCGGGAATGGTAGCATAGTTCCCGTCTGTATACTTCACCAATTCCGAGGTGACAAAAGTCTCATAACGGTAGGCAGGATTCTCCGGACTGTCCCAATACCAACTGTTCTTGCCGTCCGGACATACAAATATGATTCCTTTCTCATCCGCCATCTGCGGCAATTCCGGCTTCAGCTGCACCCAGCTCCGCGCATTGCCGCCATAACCGTGCAACAGATAAACCACCGGACAAGCCTGCTTGCCGATAGCCTTATCAGGCAATACATACACAACTTTTACATCCTTATTCATGGCTGCACTTCTCACCAACACCGTGTCTACACGTGCCGCCTGCAACATTACGGCAGACAGACACCATAAAAGCCCCAAGGCAATAATTCTTTTTTTCATCTATTTATTGTTTATTTTTTCTAACGGATGGCAATATTAACAATAAATACTGAAAAATCATTATCTTTGCCTCACAAACTATTCAAAATCCACTATGGAGTTTATTATCATTCTACTTTTACTTATTCTGAACGGCATTTTTGCCATGTATGAAATCGCTTTAGTCTCCTCAAGTAAAGCACGCCTTGAAACTCTTGTCGGAAAAGGGAACAAAAGAGCCAAAGGAGTATTGAAACAACTGGAAGAACCCGAAAAATTCCTCTCCACCATCCAAATCGGTATTACTCTTATCGGTATCGTATCCGGTGCCTATGGTGGTGCCACCATCGCTGATGACGTAGAACCGCTGTTCGCCTCATTCCGGGAGTAGCCGCCTATGCCAAGACTCTCGCCATGATTACCGTAGTAGCCATCATCACCTATCTGTCGCTCATCATAGGCGAACTGGTGCCCAAGTCCATCGCCTTGAACAACCCGGAACGATGGGCCACCATGCTCAGCCCCTTCATGATTGTGCTGACCAAGATTTCCTATCCGTTTGTATGCCTGCTGAGCGCTTCCACCAAACTGATGAACAAACTCGTCGGACTGAACAGCGGCGAAGAACGCCAAATGACACAAGACGAACTGAAGATGATTCTGCACCAAAGCTCGGAACAAGGCGTCATCGACAAAGACGAAACGGAAATGTTGCGTGACGTGTTCCGCTTCTCGGACAAAAGAGCGAATGACCTGATGACCTATCGCCGCGACATCGTCGTGCTCCATCCCACAGACACACCGGAAGAGGTGCTGCGTATCATCCACGAAGAACACTTCAGCAAATATCTCCTGGTGGAGCGGGGAAAGGACGAGATTATCGGTGTGGTTTCCGTAAAGGACATCATCTTGATGATGGGCGGCGAACAACCCTTCAACTTACGTAGTATTGCACGCCCTGCTTTGTTTATTCCGGAAAGTTTGTATGCAAAGAAAGTTTTAGAGCTGTTTAAGAAGAACAAAAACAAGTTCGGAGTTGTTGTAGACGAGTATGGAAATACAGAAGGTATCATCACCCTGCACGATTTGACGGAAAGTATCTTCGGAGACATCCTCGAAGAGAATGAAACGGAAGAAGAGGAAATCGTTGTTCGTCAAGACGGTTCCATGCTGGTGGAAGCTTCCATGAATCTGGATGACTTTATGGAGGCGATGGGCATTATGAACTATGATGACCTGAAAGAAGAAGACTTCACCACCTTGAGCGGTCTTGCCATGTTCTTGATAGGACGGGTGCCGAAAGCCGGAGACTTGTTCAGCTACAAAAACCTGGACTTCGAAGTGGTGGATATGGACCGCGGACGGGTGGACAAGCTGCTCGTCATCAAGAAAGAAGAAGATGAATAACAAACGCTATTGCGTCTTTATAATTAACTTAAACCATTAAAGCAATGAAAAAAGTAATGATGATTGCAGCCCTTGCCGCTGCATTGGTATCCTGCCAATCAAAAGGAACTCAGAACAATGACGCCGTCGCCATGGACGAAAGTGTAATGGCTGTTACCGGCAATGACTCGTCTGCCGTAGCCGTATACGAAGGAATCCTTCCCGCCGCCGACGGTCCGGGCATCCAGTATGTATTGAGCGTAGACAGTGTAGGTCCCGACGGAGAAAGCGGCTACACGCTGGTAACAACTTATCTGGATGCCGAAGGCCCCGGAAAGAACAAGAGCTTACTTCCAAAGGAAAGAAAGAAGTTATCCAGAAAGACGTCGACAACAAGAAGAAAACAGCCATCAAGCTGACCCCGAACGACAGGGACACTCCGGTGTACTTCGTAGTAGTGAACGACACAACCCTGCGCCTTGTCAACGACAGCCTGCAGGAAGCTGTGAGTGACTTGAATTATGACATCATCCAGGTGAAATAGTCCATCCATACTTATAAGAAAGAACGGTACAGCCGGAATTACTGAATTCAGTGGTTCCGGCTGCTGTTTTTTCAATGAGGGGGCATTTCAAACAAGAGAACAGAAGGCTATATCAAAAAGTTAGTGCTATCTTTGTCGCTTCATCAAAGTATATATAAACATGAAACATTCTTCCGAGAAACCTTTAGCACCTGCCAACTACTCACGCTGTTTCAACAACCAATGCCCGAAAGCCGACAACTGCCTGCATCGCTTAGCCGCCCTTCGCGATACCCCCGAGTACCCGTCCATCCGCATCATCAATCCACTGTGTATTCCAGAGGATAGCAGCCAATGCGCCTATTTCCAATCGACACAAAAGATACATGTTGCATGGGGAATCAGTCACTTGCTCGATGAAGTTCCCTACAAGAATCTCCAACCTCTGAAAAGCCAGTTGATAGCCCATTTCGGCCGCGGAAAATACTACCGCTTCTACCGGGAAGAATCTTACCTTTCCCCCGAAGACCAGAACTATATCCGCAGAACTTTCCACCAATACAACATTCCGGGAGAACCGGCTTTCGATCTTACAGCGAGGAATACAAATGGTAGAAAGGTAATCTTCAGCCCCCTTTTCATGTCATTTTATCACTGAAAATATAGATAACACTTTAGTTCACAACGGTGAACACTTTGTTACAACAGTAAGAAACAAAGTGTTCACATACTATGAAACAAACTGTTCGCACTCAATAAAACAAACTGTTTTCTTTAACGGAACAAACTGTTTCCTACTAATGAAACAAACTGTTCTCCATATTGAAACAAACCGTTCTCCTTAGGGAAACAGACGGATTCCCTTTTGAAGCCCTACAAGGGGAATAATTATCGCCTGCGAAAATATAGGAGGAAATACAGCGACATAGTGCGATACCTATTCTCTGCAAAACGGGTGAACGTGTTCGGAAGGATATTGCAGCAACACGGGATGAGGTAAAGGAAAGAGAGGGGGAGATGGTATATTGTGTGGTAAAAGTGGAGAGGTAGAAAAGACGGAAAGGATTACAGTTGAAATAAATTCTTTTTCTTAACTTTGTGAAATAGAAACATCGAATATGACGATGAAGAAAATAAAAATATGAAAACAGCACTATCTATAAATCAACCGTTCAAGGATTGGGTAAACCACCTAAAACAAGACATTCGTAGTGCACAGATTAAAGCGGCTGTACGCGTGAACAGCGAACTGCTTCACCTTTACTGGCAACTGGGGGCAGAAATTATAGAACGGCAGAAAGAAATGACTTGGGGAAGCGGATTTCTCGAAGAGTTGAGTCGTGAGCTGATGGCAGAATTTCCTGATATGAAAGGGTTCTCATATAGAAACATACGCAGTATAAAGCAGTGGTATCTATTTTATAATGAGCCATATACAATTTGGCAACAAGTTGTTTCCAAATTAGGTGAAGAGAAATTTTTCTCCATCCCTTGGGGGCATCATCTCTATATCATCTCCCAATGCAAGGAAGTGGATAAGGCTCTATTCTATCTGAATGAAACTGTAGAAAACGGCTGGAGTCGTGCCGTTTTGCTCAACTTTCTTGATACCAATCTCTATGAGCGGCAAGGCAAAGCGGTAAACAATTTCAGTCGTCTGCTACCAAAACCGCAAAGTGACCTAGCTCTACAGACACTCAAAGACCCCTATAACTTCGATTTCCTGACCATTACCAAAGATTTTCAAGAATTAGAGTTAGAAAAGGTTTTGACACAAAATATCACTCGTTTTCTGCTTGAATTGGGTAAAGGATTTGCATTCGTAGGACGTCAAATGCCTTTGGAAGTAGGCGATGAAACAATCTATCCCGACTTGCTTTTTTACCACTTGGGACTGCGTTGTTATTGCGTAATCGAGCTAAAAGTGCAGAAGTTCAAACCTGAATTTATAGGTCAACTCGGTACTTATATCAGTGCCGTAAACCATCTAAAATGTAAACCTGGCGATAACCCCACCATCGGCTTGCTTATCTGCAAGACAAAAAACCAAGTAATGGCGCAATATGCACTGGAATCAACAAATCAGCTATCGGCATATCAGAGTATGAGCTGTCTAAGCTGATTCCCGAAGATATTAAAAGTCAACTGCCTTCGATTGAGGAAATAGAGGAACAAGTAAAGAGAATTCAAGGAAAAAAGGAGGAAGAGAGATGAAGGCTTGTATCAATATAGTGAACTTATTCGGAGAAAAGACAGTTAAACAATAAAACCGGAAACATATATGGCCGATAATTATCTTGAAAATCAGTACGAGCAATACCAGGCACGCAAAGCAGCTTGGGAGAAAGCGAAAAAATCCGGCAAGGTACAAACGCTACATAAGCCGACACTTCCCCTCAAAAAAGGCGGAAAGAAGTTTTCGTTACCGGAGGTGCCGGGGGTATTGGCAAAGCATTGTAGAAGCCTTCTGCAAGCTTAATTACCAAGTAGCCTTTTGTGACAAGAATGAAATGAAAGGGCAGCAAACCGCCCAAGCCACCGGAGCACAATTCTATCCCGTCGACCTAAACAGCAAAGAAGCATTGGAACTGTGCTTGCAAAATATTTTCAAGGAATGGGGGGATATTGACATCATTATAAACAATGCCGGCATTAGTGAATTCTCTCCCATCACAGAAACGAGTGTGGAGACGTTCGATAAAATATTGTCTGTGAATTTACGTCCGGTGTTCATTACTTCACATGCGTTGGCAGTACACCGCAAAAGTCAAAACAGCACGAATACCTACGGAAGAATCATTAATCTCTGTTCTACCGCTATCTGATGAGTGAACCGGGCAGTGAAGGATATGCAGCTTCCAAAGGAGGTATCTATTCATTGACGCATGCGTTGGCTTTATCGCTTGCAGAGTGGCACATCACGGTCAACTCCATCTCTCCGGGCTGGATTCAGACACACGATTATGAACAATTACGAGCAGAAGACCATTCGCAACACCCCTCCGGACGTTGGCAAACCGGAAGATATTGCCCGTATGTGCGTATTCCTATGCCAAGACGAAAACGACTTCATCAATGGCGAAAACATAACCATTGACGGAGGCATGACCAAAAAGATGATTTACTGGGAATAGCCCTTTTATAAAACAATCTGCCCAACATAATAATTATAGGATATGAACATGAAAAAGTCTTTTATAGGAATCCTGGCAGCAACCATCATCCTCAGCGGATGCGGCACAAGCCAGATGGCTGCAGGCGACCCTAACGCTGTGCTTGCAGGAGCTGCCATCGGAAGCAATGTAGGCGGTGCCATCGGCGGGCTGATAGGTGACAGTAACGGAGGCTGGCGAGGAGGATACCGGGGTTCTGCCATCGGCACCATCATAGGGACCATTGCGGGAGCTGCCATTGCCAATGCAGCCACAGCCCCCCAAAAGCAGGAGGAGTACAGCTACCGGATAGAAAGGACACAGCCCTATCCCCCGCAATCCGGAAGACAGCCGCAAGCATCGGCCATCGACCACTTGAGGATACGGAATATACGTTTCATTGACAACAGCCGCGACCACGTCATCAATTCGGGCGAAAACTGTAAAGTGATTTTTGAAATCATGAACGAAGGAAACAAAACAGCCTACAACGTAGTGCCGGTGGTGGCGGAAACCACGGGCATGAAGCGCATTTACATATCACCGTCGGTCATGATAGAGCAAATAACTCCGCACAACGGTGTGAAATACACCGCCAACATCAGTGCCGGAGAACGGATAAAGACGGGTAACGTCACCATACGCATAGCCATAGCCGACGAGTATGGAGACGAATATGACTGGCAGGAGTTTTCGTTGCCCACACAACGGTAGAACAATGTCTTAACAGTAGTTTTAAAAAGAAATGGAACAACAGCAATCTTCTTTCAAAGAAAAAGAACGCATAGAATTACGGGAACCCCGACGCTTCAAAGTCACCATCTACAATGATGACTTCACCACCATGGAGTTTGTGGTAAAGGTACTCACCACCGTCTTTTACAAATCATCGGCAGAAGCGGAAACACTGATGTTGCAGGTGCACAAGAGCAACTCCGCGGTAGTGGGCATCTACTCATACGACATCGCCCACTCCAAAGTACAGAAAGCCACCCGCATGGCACGCAATGAAGGTTTCCCCCTCCGGCTCACCGTCACCCCGGAGGAAGAAGAATAAGAAAGAAACAATATGGATATAAAAAATACGATATTCGTAAACCAAGCATTCGCTTCCGCACAAAGAAAAGCCGAGTCTTACCGGCACGAGTTCATCATGCCCGAACATCTGCTGAGCGCCATTCTGGAACAGGAACCCTTTATCAACACCCTGCAAGATACCTTCTACAATTATGTGGAGCTCAGCATCTCACTGGAAAACTATCTGACGGAAGAAGTGGAAACTATCCCCGACAATGTGGAATACGAGTTGGGACTTTCCGTCCAGCTCAGTTCACTCCTGCAACATGCCTATATGGTGACAGAGTATTCCAGCGCCGAAGAGCTGGGTGTTCCCCATCTGATACAAGGCTTGCTGCAACTGGAAGATTCCTGGGCATGCCATTTTCTAAAGGAAGCAGTCGGCGGCGACCTGCCCGAATTCCTCAGTCTGCTCATTACCCACTACGAAGAAGCGGAGCTGGCAGAAGAAGCAGGCGGTGTACAATCCCCCGATGAACAAGAGAAAACAGAACCATGGCGTAACTACGTGACCTGCCTCAACGACCGCCTGGCAGACCACAACCCGCTTATCGGCAGGGAGATGGAGTTGGAGCGAACCATACAAGTGCTCTGCCGCAAAGAAAAGAACAACCCGTTGCATGTGGGCGAACCCGGCGTAGGCAAAACAGCCCTTGCCTATGGGCTTGCCGCCCGTATCGAAGCGGGCAACGTCCCCGAACGGCTTGCCGGTTGCCGCATCTACGAGCTGGACTTGGGCAATCTGCTGGCAGGCACGCAATATCGCGGCGATTTCGAGAAGCGGTTGAAAACCATCATGGAGGCATAGGCCGTGAAGGACACGCCATCGTCTACATCGACGAGATACACAACCTGATAGCGCCGGACGCACGGGTGAAGGCTCCATGGATGCCTCCAACATGCTGAAACCCTATCTGGAAACCGGGGCAATACGTTTCATCGGTTCCACCACCTACGACGAGTACAACCGCTACTTCGCACGCAGCAAGGGACTGGTACGCCGCTTCCAGCAGATAGACATACTGGAACCGAGCATTGAAGAAGCCATACATATCGTAGAAGGCCTGAAAGAGAAATACGAAACCTACCACGGCGTCACCTACGAGCCCGACGTCATCCCCTACGCCGTAAAGGCAAGCGCCCGCTACATCAGCGACCGTTTCCTGCCCGACAAAGCCATCGACCTGGTGGACGAAGCAGGAGCTTACCGGGAAATACATCCCACAGACTCCGGAGAACAGACCGTGGACAAGGCACTGATAACCGACATACTGGCACGTACCTGCAAAGTCAATGCCCTCGCCATGAAAGAGGACGACACAGTCGCCTTGGAAAGCCTGCACGAGCGCATCAGCTCCCGCATCTACGGGCAGGAAGAAGCCGTCCGTCAGGTAGTGGAAGCTGTGCAAATGTCCAAAGCAGGACTGCTGGACGAAAACAAACCGCTAGCAAGCCTGCTCTTTGTAGGCCCCACCGGAGTAGGAAAGACCGAAGTTGCCAAAGTGCTCGCCGCCGAGCTGGGCATCGCCCTGCAACGTTTCGACATGAGCGAATATACCGAAAAGCATACCGTAGCCAAACTGATTGGCTCGCCTGCCGGCTATGTGGGTTACGAGGACGGCGGCCTGCTGACCGACGCTATACGCAAGACTCCAAACTGCGTACTATTGCTCGATGAAATAGAAAAAGCGCATCCCGACGTATTCAACATCCTGCTGCAAGTAATGGACTATGCCGTACTGACCGACAACAAAGGACGGAAAGCCGACTGCCGACACGTGGTCCTCATCATGACCTCCAATGCCGGAGCACAATATGCCCGCCAAGCGTCCATCGGCTTCAACAGTCAGGTCACCGCCGGAGAAGCCATGCTGAAACAAGTCAAGAAAACCTTTAAGCCCGAATTCATCAACCGCCTCTCTGCCACGGTGGTCTTCCATGACATGGACCGCCCGATGGCATCACTTATCCTCGACAAGAAACTCGGAGAACTAGGCAGCAAGCTGTCTTCCCGCCAGGTGGAAATGGTATTGAGCCAGGAAGCACACGAATGGCTGCTCCAACGGGGTTTTATCCCCGAATACGGCGCCCGGGAGATGGACCGCGTGATAGCCGCCCACTTGAAACCCTTGCTGATGCGCGAAATTCTGTTCGGTACATTGAAGGCAGGAGGAAAAGTCCGCGTGCAAGTGGAAAACGGAGCATTGAAACTACAACCCGCAACCGAATAACGATATGGTCTTTCAACTGACGGATAAACTTGCTTTCCCCGACCCTCACTACGGCGACCCCGACGGGTTGCTCGCTGTGGGCGGTGACCTATCCATTGACCGCCTCATCCTGGCGTACTCCAACGGCATCTTCCCCTGGTACGCATTTCGGGAAGAACTGATACAATGGTGGTGCCCGATGGACCGTTTCGTCATCTTTCCGGACGAAATCCATATCTCCCACTCCATGCGTACGCTCATCAACAAAGGAAAGTACGAGATCACCTTTAACGAGGCTTTCGAAGACGTCATACAAACCTGCGGAGAATTGCGGATGGAACAAGAAGGAGCCTGGCTCGGAACGAAGATGATGGAAGCCTATACGCACCTGCACGAACAAGGATTCGCCGCCAGCGTGGAAGTATGGGAAGAAGAGCAATTGGTAGGTGGGCTGTACGGAGTGACCCTGGGACGTTGTTTCTTTGGAGAGAGCATGTTCTCACTCGTTCCCAGCGCCTCGAAGCTGGCCCTCATCCATCTGGCCCAATTCTTCAGGGAACATGGAGGCGTCATGATAGATTGCCAGTTCGAAACCCCTCACCTCAAAACAATGGGAGGCAGGCACATCAGTTACGACGAATATATGACATACATCGAACAAGACTGCCGCTTCTAAAAGTAAAAAGGAATAACGAGGGGCTCAGAACTATCCGCGCCTAAATATAGCATAATGAAAGTACTCATATACTTTTGACACTCTCCCATTCTATTTGAAGGCCGGAGCAGGAAGATGTATACCTGCCATCGTCAATTGGTTGTCCTTGGCATATTGGAGGAAATACTTGCGTGCTTTCACGGCAGCTTCCTTATCCATATCATAGGAAGCGCAGTATTCCGGATGCTCCAACTGAAGGGCCGCACCATGGATGAGGTCACCAATCACCAGTAACTTGCCACTCTGGAAAACCGTATGACCGGGAGTATGACCGACTGCTTCATGGCAACCACATTGCCCGGCAAGGTATCGCCAAACTCAAACAGATGCAGCCGTTCCTTATAGGCATCCATCGTCTTTACGACCTGCGCCTTCCTTTCGGCAGGCATTGCCATCCAGGCATCATATTCCACTTTTGATGCGTACACTTCGGCATTCGGGAAGACTACACTGTCTCCCTTCATCATTCCACCGATATGGTCGCCATGGAAATGGGTAAGATACAGATATCCAATATCTGCCGGAGAGATACCCAAAGATTGTAATCCGGGCAACAGACGACTGCCGGGAGCTCCCATTCCCGTATCAAAAAGGATACGGATACCATTCGTATCTACCAGGAAGGTGCTCATGGAAGAAGGAATACCGCCTTGAAGCGACAAACTTTCCATCAATTCATCGCTTGCATCCGGGAAAATCGTTCTCGGCATCAAATGCTCACCAGCATTATCCTGAATCCAAGTGGCCTGCACTCCCTCCAGTTGCAAGGTCTTTACGCCACTGCATGTTACACCGACACTATCCATACTTACATCTTCATTTGTTTGTTTCTTTGTCCTGCTGCCGCAACCCGCCATCAGCAATGCTGCTGACACAACAACCAGGCACGTCCATGTCTTGTTTTTCATCGGTACAGAGTTTTTTATCCATAAATATTGAAGTTCGCACAAATATAGGCAAATAAAATCATCCGGCACACGGATGTCTGAACCAAAAACGGCTGCCGACTCCCAATTCCGACTCAGCACCGATAGTCCCGCCAAGATGCTCAATGATACTTTTACAGATGGACAAGCCTAAACCCGTGCCCTTCGCAAAGGTATTAAGCTTTACAAAGCGGTCGAACACAGTAGCCACGGCATCCGGAGCAATACCCATACCGGTGTCCGTCACAGAAAACTCTATCTGACCGGTACCTTCCACCGGATGATATTCCAAAAGGATCTGCCTTCACTGGTGAACTTCAAAGCGTTGTTTATAAAATTGGTGACCACCTGCATCAGACGTTTCTTGTCGGTATAGATACGGTAATCGGGCAAGTCGGGAGCCAACAGAACCGGTACAGCCTTGTCTTCCTTTATATCATAGTTGCGCATCACGTCCTTACAGAAGTCACTGACATCCACATACCCCATATTATAATCAAGTGTTCCCGCTTCTATCTTTGCCAAATCCAGAATGTCGGATATCAGTTGCAAGAGCAGTTCCGTATTCTCCTGCATGATGGCAAGGTATTCCTGGCGTTCTTCCCTATCGTCCAGTTCGGCAATGATGCTTGCAAAACCGACAATGGAATTGAGCGGAGTACGGATTTCATGACTCATATTGGCCAGGAAAGCAGACTTCAAGCGGTCCAGATGTTCTGCCTTATCCTTGGCGACCCGCAATTCCTCCTCTATCTTTTTCTGATGGTCGATATCCACACTGGTAATGACATGCGCCATCTGCCCGTCCACCCAAGCAAAGGCTGCACTGAACACGCGAAACCAACACTTGTCAAATGGCCGTTGATAATCCCACGAATAGACTTTGGTGGGGTGTCCGTTTTCATCTATCAAATGCCTCTTTGGGCAGAACTCACACTCCCCCGTCTTGTCCGAGTAGAGGGCCTCCCAGCATTTTTTCCCCCAGAAATGCTCGATACCGCCATATGGTTCCACCATAGACCTATTGGCATACAACATATCGTGGGAATCGAAAGAGTTGACGTAAATATCAACGCCCATATTATTCATGATACTGCCTAATGTATTGCTGGCCCTCACTTCCCTTTCCTTATATTCCCTGACCGCAATTTCCTTAGAGAACGAGCCCAGCAAGAGATGAATGATTTGCAACTCCTCTTCCGTGAGATAGGTCTCTTCCTCCCTGCCTGCAAAACCTATGAATCCGATGATTTTACCCTCAGTATCTTCAAAATGCCTGATTAACAAAGAATCCTCACCGTAGAAATCAAGAATGTCAATATCATCCCATGAAGCATCCGCATTTCTGTTTCCATAGAAAGGTTTATCCCGAGCTTTCATGGCATCGACATGCTCCTTTTTCAACTCTCCCATATCGAAACGGGGTTTCATAGTCCCACCTTCATTTCCAATCGTTTCTTTCAATAAGAAATAACGGAATCCGTCAGTCTGATAGATAAACCCTTTCGTAAAGTCATAGTAGTTGCAGAAATCGGTCAACGATTCAATAACTTTCCTTTCATTGGGTTCATTGCTATTCAACCGTTCTAAAAAATGAAGCAAGAATATGTTTAATTTCTCTTTGTTTTTGCCCATATAATCTTTTGAAAAACTTTAAGGCGCTAATATACAACTTTTTTAAAGAGAAATAAGTTTCTTTTATATATCCAGGAAGTTTAAAAAACAACCATTCCCCAATAAAACAAAAAAGGCAATAACTTAATTTATTTTACAAGTATCACTAAGGCAAAAGCTCTTCATCCGTATTCATACGACGGCATAACATCTAAAGTACACAAAAAGAAGTCTATGGAAGAAGAAAATATCCGAGACAGATTAATAGTCATTTTTTAAGGATAACAGAGTTGCCAATTTATCAAAAACAAAGTT
>ENA-OUNI01000485-OUNI01000485.1-human-gut-metagenome-genome-assembly--contig:-NODE-485-length-18344-cov-3.958475_pt1 | contig 18344 bp, 15 predicted proteins | sample MGYA00242499_ERZ504580 | MGnify/ENA primary metagenome ERZ504580 (study PRJEB26092, sample SAMD00036315) | human gut metagenome | host: Homo sapiens | study: EMG produced TPA metagenomics assembly of... | reverse complement strand
TATATAAGGTATATGGAAAATTTCGGCACTATAAAATATTTTGTGTAAATGTAGAAAACGGGATTCGTAAAAGTCCATTTTTTTATTATTCACCAACTTTATTGAAATTGGGGAATTATGACAGAATGAAACAAGGTCGTGCCTGATGAAATGCTGTCAAGAAGACCGTATTTCTATCACTCAGGGAAATTGAAAAGAAATGAACGCAACCAATTCAAAACTGGAACTTGATCATGAACCAGTTTATCCTTAATATTTGAAAACAGGATTCAGATATAGGGAGAATCTATCTGAATCCTGTTTTTCTCATTTACACAATATTTTGTACAGTGCCCAAAGAAATTTCAAATCATCTTTTCAAGATATTCATTTCCTTGGTCAATTTCAACAAATCGTTGGTCTTCACTGAAGAAGCGGCCACTTCAGCTCCAGTGTAGCCTTGATGTCGCGTGAAGAAGCACCTACAAGAAACTTGTAAACACCTGCATCCACTATCCACGAAGAAGCTGCCTCGTTGTACGAAGCAAGGTCGGCGGCATTTACGGTCAGCGACACAGTAGCAATCTCACCTGGTTTCAGTTCTTTGGTCTTGGCGAATGCTTCAGCTCTTTCTCCGGCTTGTTCATCGCCTTGCTGTCTGGAGCGGCAACATAAAGCTGTACAACTTCCTTACCTGTACGATTGCCCACATTCTTTACATCAACAGTCACTGTATACACAGCATTCTCGTTCTTGATGACAGGGTTGCCATACTCGAATGTAGTGTATGAGAGTCCGTAACCGAACGGATAAGACACGCGCTTACCGAAGCTATCGAAATAACGGTAGCCTACATAGATGTCCTCTTCGTAGCAAGTGTAATCTACGTTTCTTACCTCATATCTCTTCTCATTCTTGTTCACGATGTCAACGTTTCCTGTCAGGTCTACAGGGAAGTTGCTGGAAGAAGCTGCATCCGCAAAATTAACAGGGAAGGTCACGGTCAGCTTGCCAGAAGGAGAAGCGTTGCCCTTCAGCACGTCCGCGACACTGTTTCCACCCTCCTGTCCTGCCTGCCATGCGCAGAGAATGGCATCAGGCATGTTCTTCCAGGAAGCAGTCTCTATAACACCACCGATATTCAGCACGACAACAACTTTCTTGCCTGCAGCGTGGAACGCTCTGGTCACTGCCTGCAGCATCTGTTTTTCTTCATTACTCAGATTGAAGTCGGACGCTGTACGGTCTGTGCCTTCTCCAGATGTACGACCGATAGTAATCAGGGCGACATCAGATTTTGCAACCATTTTCTGAATGAAAGCAGGGTCCAGAGTCATTTCTACAGGACGGATATCCGGCATGAACCATTCCTTCTTGATTTTCTTGATACGTTCCTTCTCTGCTTTCAGATACTTTTCGTACGCACTCTTCAGCTCGGTATCAACCGCATAGCCGACGTTGGTCAGACCATCGAGCAGAGACACTGTATATGCACGGTTCACGTTACCAGAACCTGTACCACCTGCAATGAAGTCGTAGGATGTGCAGCCGAACAAAGCGACATTCTTCACTTCCGCAGCCAGCGGCAGAGCGTTGTTTTCGTTCTTCAACAGCACCATACCTTCTGTTGCCGACTGGCGGGTAACCGCCGCATGGGCTTTCAGGTCGGGCTTGTTGGAATATTCATAGCCTTTGAAGCGTGGAGTCTTCACAATCATCTCCAGGATGCGTTTCACATTCTGGTCAAGAACGGTCATATCCAGCACACTGTCCTGAACGGCCTTTACGATGGCTTCGTATTGTTTGGGCAGACCGGGTTGCAGCATGTCGTTTCCTGCATTCATCTGTGCCACGGCATCCTTGCCGCCAAACCAGTCGGTCATTACCATACCCTTGAAGCCCCATTCGTCACGGAGCAGTGTGGTTTGTAGTTCCTTATTCTCCGATGTATATATACCGTTCAGGTAATTGTATGACGACATCACTGTCCATGGAGCCGACTCCTTGACAACAATCTCGAAACCTTTCAGATAGATTTCTCTCAAGGCACGTGGAGTTACCAGGGCGTCATTTTCAGTACGGTTGGTCTCCTGATTGTTGGTGCATAGTGTTTGATGGAAGTTCCCACACCATTGCTCTGCACACCGCGCACATATGCGGCGGCAATCTTGCCGGAAACAACAGGGTCTTCTGAATAATATTCAAAGTTACGGCCACACAACGGATTGCGGTGAATATTCAGGGCGGGAGCAAGCAGCACATCGGCACCATACTCCAGCACTTCGTTACCGATAGCTTTTCCTACGCTTTCAACAAGTTCTTGATTCCAGGTGGAAGCCAGCAGTGTTCCGATGGGGAAGTGTGTACAATAATAGGTCGCACTATCGCCGTCACGTGTCGGACTGATACGCAATCCTGCAGGACCGTCGGCCAGTACTACGGCAGGAATGCCCAGACGTTCAATCGCATATGTGGTACCTGCAGCACCAGGTACCAGACTGTGTGTCTCGCCTATCACTGCACTGTCGCCTGTAAATCCGGCCATACCTGTACCTATCACGAGATGAGCTTTCTCTTCAAGTGTCATGGCGGCTATCACTTCATCAATAGAAGCCTTGCCGAGTTGTGGCACACCTGGACCACAAGCTGTCAACGCGCCAGCCATCAATGCGACGCAAAAAAGTTGTTTTTTCATACTATCAGAATGTTTTTATTTAAATAATTTGGAAGCGAACTCTGTCAGATAAATACGCCAGTTGCGCCAGATATGTCCGCCACCTGTTTCTAAGTATGTATACTTATATCCCTTTTGGTCAAGCAGCTTCCTGAACTCTACATTTGCTTGATACAGGAAGTCAGTCTTACCGATACCAATCCAGTACAAAGCAGGTTTCTTACTGAACTGAACATCAAGTTTCTTGTCAAAATCTTCGTATATAGGAGACCTCACATCCTTGTTCGGCATTATGCCCGCAGAGAACAATCCGACATAATTGAACATATCTGGATATTGTTTAGAAATATGCAGGGAGTGATATCCACCCATAGACAGCCCTGCTATGGCACGACCTTTCTTGTTGGCTTTTGTGCGATAAGTCTTATCCACAAACTTCACGACATCAGGGAAAGCGGTCTCGAATGAGCCTTCCATGGTCTTGGGCAGATTCATGTTGGGAGCAACAAAGCCATCGGATGTCTCGCCCGGAGCAGCCTCTTGTGAGGCATTGCCATTGGTCATCACCACAATCATAGGTTCAGCCTTGCCCTGTGCTATCAGGTTGTCCATTATCTGTGATGTGCGTCCCAAAGCCATCCATGCCTCTTCGTCACCACCCATTCCGTGCAGCAGATAGAACACGGGATAACGTTTTCCGCTTGTCTCGTAACCTGCCGGAGTATAAACTGTCATACGGCGTTTCATTCCTAATGTGGGACTGTCGTACCATATGCGTGAAACAGTGCCATGAGGAACATCATTCACCTTATATAAATCAGCACGGCCACCACCGATGATAAATACGTTGGTCACACTTGAGACATCACGACTCATATACACGTTGCTCGGATCCATAATCTTCAGACCATCCACAACGAATGAATAGCTGTACAACTCGGGAGCAAGTGGCTCAGGAGTGGTATATTCCCACACTCCATCCTTGCCTTCCTTCAGATCGGCATAACCAAGACCATCGAACTCGCCAAAAGGTGTCTTGATTTTCTGTGTAGGCAAGAAATCGCCTGTCACCTGAACCTTCACCGCCTTAGGAGCTTTCAACCTGAAGGTCACTGTATTATCACTGTTTATTTCAGGAGACACAACGGGTACACCTCCCCAAAGAGCCTGCTGCGCCCACAATGTAGTGGCAAATAATGCACAAGCCAATAGTGTGAGTAGTTTCTTCATAAGTTTTCTTTGTTTTTATAATTGTTTATTTTACATTTAAATCCTGTATATGATTTGTCAGCTTGGTACAAGGCTTCCACACAGGAAGGCCTTCTCCATTCGGACTACCTGTCTTGGCAAAATTAGTCCAGTAAGACACCATACGTTCACTCAGTTCATAATCGACTTTCTCCATTGGTCGCCAACACTTGTCCAGCGTACCGAACATATACCATAACTCGCTGGAATGGAATGCTCCTTTCATGTCCCCAAATCCACCTTGAGCCGCAGGCATATCTTCACCTGGTAGGTCACGGCTGAAACAATACACGTATGCCGGTTGACGTCCTTGCTTTTCAAGCAGCAGACTCCAGTCTACAGCCGCTTTCTTCATAACCGGGGGTGCGATGTCTTCCGAAGTATAACCAATCATATAAGGAATGTCCAGCTCGTTATTCTGCAATGCCACATCATGTACCGATGCTTCCAGCAGTTGCCCATCCACACAAGGAGAATAAGGCAGTCCGTTGAATGTCTTCAAGGTTTTCATATAAGTCATCATCACTTCCTGAAATTTGTCAGTCGGACACGCACGCATCTGTTCCAGTGTAGTATAGCCTGATGCTTCCCACATAGCCTTTCCTGCCTCTTCGGCATCTTGTAACGATTTTGTTGAAATGATACCTCCCAATCCACCGCCACTCTGAATAATAGCACGTTGTATATATCCTTTGGCCAATGGCGACGAAATCAAAGCCTGTACACTACCTGCTCCAGCACTCTGTCCGAATACCGTTACATTATCTGGATTTCCACCAAAAGCCTCAATGTTTTGTTTCACCCATTTCAGAGCCGCCAGTTGATCGAATATTCCATAATTACCAGAACCTTTCCCTTCATTTTCAGCATTCAGAAACGGATGAGCCAGAAATCCGCACATCCCCAGACGATAGTTTAATGTCACTAGTACAACACCTTTTTGGGCATAAGCGTCGCCATCAAATTCTATTTCATGCCCGAATCCATTCTGGAAAGCTCCTCCATGAATCCATACCATCACGGGCAGTTTGCTCTCTTTCTTACCGGCAGCAGGTGTCCATACATTCAGATACAGACAATCTTCACTCATTTCCGGGCTGCCGTTCTGATAAAACTCCTTCCAATAAAACGTTCCTTTCGTTGCTTTACTTTGCAAAGATGCTGCACCAAAGCGGTCGCATTTTCTCACTCCTTGCCACGGCTGTACAGGTTGGGGGTGTTTCCATCGCAACTCACCTACCGGTGGAGCTGCATAGGGGATACCTTTATATACAGTGACACCTTCTTCGTCCACTACCCCTTCAATCCGTCCTCCTTCTACATTGAGGAACGGGAGTCTGCATATAAGTCTATCAATCCTCCTAAAAAGAAGGCACACATAATCGTATTCAGTAATTTCATTTTTACCATTATTATATCATTATCTTCATAGTTCTACTTCTTCCAATCATTTAATTTGCTGCATTATTTTATAGTATTCAGGGCTTCCATTAATATTTCTTACAACTTCTATTATAACTAACATAAGTATATTCAATTGTCAACAAAAATCTCTAATTATTTCTATTATTACCTATTGATTTTGACATCTAGTGTTTTCAAGATATTCCAATATTTCAAATTCTACTACATAAGCCTTCCACCTCGAACACCTATAATATACTTCTCTCTTTAATACTGGTATCATTGTATTATTCAAAAAGCCAGCAATTTGTAAACACCGGCTGCGAACATTCACAGCCAGTGTTGCATATGAAAGAAGAAGAGAATATAAAATCCTAATATTAAACATTTAAATAAAGTTCATCACTCAAAAGCAGCCCCCACCTTTTCGATAATCTTCGGAGTGCAGGCTTTCCAGAATGTCCAGTCGTGAACACCATTACGAGTAATATACTCATGCTTAACACCTGCGCCAGTCAAAGCTTTTTCGAAAGCATCGGCAGCCTGAAACAGAAAGTCTTCTGTTCCAATCTCGATTGTGATGCCCGGCAGATTCTCGTTCTGGAAATATTCATCCAGCGACGGAGTGTTTGGTATATATACACCGGGACTGCAAGCATAGATGTAGCAGAACATATCCGGATACTTCAAACCGTAGTACAGAGAGCCAAAACCACCCATAGAGATACCACCGATGCACGCGAACCACGCTCTGCCTTAATGTTGAAAGTGCTTTCAATGAAAGGAACGAACTCTTGAATGAAATATGTTTCATAGTCGAGGCCAGAACCTTGATAGTTGTTGATATAGAAAGCATCGATACCATCCGGACAACCATTCGGACATGCAATAATCATCTCCTTGCCACCAGTAGCTGCATAGTGGCTTGCATACGGATTCACCATACCTTGAGCCAGCCAGTCGTTGTTGCTTCCCATCGCACCATTCAACAGATAGAGTACAGGATACTCTTTCGAACCATCATAACCAGCGGGCAGATAAACTGTGTATTTAATGTCACGGTTCAGCACCTCGCTGTGCATGTTCTGTTCGTACAACTCCATACCTATGCCTTGCAGGAAAGATACAAAACGATAATTTACCGCATTGGCAGTGCCTGCTTGCTGTGTACCAGTTTCATCCATACCAAGGGTAGTATTCAAGCCGCTACCTGAGAATGTCAACAGAGTTTCACCTTCCGAACTTACAGCTGTAGTCAGAGTGACAGTACCACCTTGAATGAAGTTCTTGGTGCCACCTTCGGGTATGAAGAAACTGCCCCATGAGAATCCGCCCCATGCCATCGGAAGTGCATTACCTGCATTCATCGTACCGACTGCTTGCGCACCATTCACCGCTGTATAGCTGCCTGCCAGTTCATCAGCAGAAGAAAGACCGGCAGTGTTTATCAGATCGAACTGTCCGACAGCATTGCCGCTTGGATCGCTGATGGCAAATGAATACTGAGCAACACCATCAACCACACCTGTCACCTGACCATTCTGGTCTGTAATATATATTGGTGATACTGTCATCGTAGTAGTATAGCCACTTGGTTCCGGATCATCCTCACCAATCACAAAGGAGATAGGGCCTCTAATTCGCACCTTACTTTTTTCTCAGAGTCTGTATAAAAGACACCTATAATGTAATAAGTATCTTTAATCAAGCTCACATCCAAAGTTCCATTAGCAAAATTAACCAGACTGCCGTTACTGGTTAAAACGGCAGAAAATTGTTTATCAACAGTAACTTGATCAACCAATGAGTATGATGTCGGTTTCAATATCCACTCACTACAACCTATAGTCAACAGCAATTTGTCTCCATCTTCATTTGTCAAAGCCATGTTCAAGGCTTTGACACCTTTTCCAACTTGTTAGTAGATTGTTCAGTAACACTTCTAAACTTATACAAGCTGATGCGACTATTATTTAAGTCTTCATTGGTATCATCGCTACATGCCCAGCAGACACAAAACATCAACAAAGCAATTATTTGATATATTTTCTTCATAATGTTATCAATTACTTTATTATAAAATTACCAACCTCATTTTGAACCATACTAGGATTCTGTCGAATCTCTGTTGCTGGGATAGGCAATAAATAGTGTCTAGGTTTAAATCCATATCGTTCTGGATCCTTATTATATTGCATATATACAACCTCCACTTTATCATTTTCATTAACAAGCAAAGGAGTTTTTTCACCCTGATGTTTCAACAGATTTTCCGCGTCTTCCCAACGAATAATATCTTGATATCTAGTATATTCACAAAATAATTCCAAGCGTTTCTCTATCTTGATAGCATCCAGCGTTGCTTCTTTAAAAGGCAATTTAGCACGTTGACGAACTTCATTCAAACAAGCATTTGCCTCTGCCTGATTTCCAGCCATCAGATTGGCCTCAGCAGCCAATAACAAAAACTTCCGCATAACGCATCCAACGATAATTATTAAAAGAACATGTTGAATTAATTGGAGATTCTTCTTTTGTATAACGACGTTTCCATGTAAAATATCCTTCATTAATCATACTTTTCCTTTCTGCAATTTCACTCCAAGTTCAGTCATTTGATCATAAGTCTTTATACTTTGATTCAATCGATATCCATCAACTCCTTCTTCAGCAACAAATGCATCATAAAGAGATTTCTGAGGAACTAAAAAGCCAAAGCCTGTTTCCTGATAAGTGTAAAACATCGGAGAAGTAGCTTCCAAACGATCCATACGCCAATGATACATTACTTCAAAGAAACTGAATTCATCCCAAGTATTATTCATATCTAAAATACGATTACTCTCCAACATACTTCACAACATCCTTCAGCCAAGTATGTCAATAAATTCTGATATTCACCGGAATAAAGAGCATATTTGCCACTACGACGTACTTCGTTTAAAACATCGGCAGCCTGTTGGTATTTTTCTTGCCATAAATATGCTTTACCCAACATAGTCTGAGCGACTTGTTTAGTAATACGCCATTTTGTATTATCATCCACATTATCTTTCTCCTCAAGCATACCAGATTCAATAGCATCCTTCAAATCAGTCTCTACCAATTGCCATAAATCTGCCTTAGATGCTTTTGCTATCTGATACTCGTCCGATGATAATTCATGATCTACCAAAGGAACTTCTCCCCACATTGAAATCAAATCAAAGTATGCAAATGCACGGAAAAAATGAGCTTCAGCAATCGCTTTTCTCTTCACATCAGATTCTGGATTAATATGATTCAAAATCACATTTGCTTTATAAATCAATTTATAATATCCTTCCCAATTATTACGGATAAATGCTTGATCCGAGCCAAAAGAAAACTCATTACATCCCTCCAAATCAGGATTATCATTCCGCGCTGCACCCCCAGCCCATACGTCATCCGACAAGGCTGTCTTCAGCATTGCATAATTATAATACATCTGTTTAAATTGGATATAGAGTGCATCAGCAGCAGCTTGAGCTTGTTCATCCGTCTGGTAATAAGAAGAGTAGTCAAGTACACCCTTTTGAGGAATATCAAGCAGATGTTCGCAAGATGTTGATGTACCCAACACGAACATTGCTCCTATAAACAAAGAATAATATTTAGATTTCATATTGTAATTGTTCAATTAATAATGAATTAAAAACGATTAGAATGTTAAACTCACACCCAACACTACTTTCTTTGAATTCGGATAAGAACCCTTATCAACACCCAAAGCACTGCCTACCCCTGTAACTTCTGGGTCGAAACCCGGGTAGCTGGTGAAAGTGAAGAAATCTTCCAGTGAAGCATAAAGACGCAAGTTTTCTATATAAGCTTTCTTTGTCAAGCTTTTCGGGAACGTATAACCCAACTGAATTTGTTTGATTTTGAAGTATGAGCCATCCAATACAGATCCTGAAGATTTCATGAACTTTGTATAATCTGTGGCATTTGCTCTTGGCATACTACCATGAGGATTGTTGGTCGTCCAGCGATCTTTTGTAAAGAAAGTCAATTGATTCACATTGTAATCCACACGATTTAAACAGCTATAAATATCATTTCCTTGCGAGCCCGTTCCGAAAACAATAAAATCAATTCCCTTCCATGCTGCAGTCAAGGTCAAACCATAAGTAAAGTCTGCTATACCCTTACCAATATCGGTCATATCATTTTCGTTAATCTTTTCATCTCCGTCGACATCTCTAAACAATGGTTCACCAGTCGCATCGTCCACACCAATATAATCATAGCCATAAAAATACCAAGCTGGCTTACCAACCTCAAAACGAGTAATCGCACCATAAGTCAGCAGCGATGTACCATCTATTGCGGCAAGAGACTCATGAATATGTGTCACTTCATTCTTTAAGGTCGCAATGTTACCACGAATACTATAACTGAAATCACCGATTTTATCTTGCCATCCTAATTCTATTTCAAGACCTTTATTAGTTACATTACCCGCATTGACCGGAGAGAATGTATTACCAACAACTGTAGATGCCTTGATGCCAGAAACAATCAAGTCCTTTGTTTTCTTATTGAAGTAATCGGCAGATAAAGTCAAACGATTGTTCAAGAAACGTGCATCAAAACCGATATTTATCTGTTCAGAAGTTTCCCATTTCAATTCTCTGTTACCAGTTGACGAAGGAGCATAACCATTGATATAGTAGAAATCATTATTGTCACCCACAGCCAAATGACCTATATTGCCAATTGATACATTCCATTGATATCCTCCAAGAGAAGCTGTAGAGCCATTCTGTCCCCAGCTGCACGCAGTTTCAAGTGAGACAACCAATTCTGAGTTTTTTCCATAAATTTCTCGTTAGAAATAACCCAACCCAAAGATACTGCGGGAAAGTAACCCCAACGCTTCTCCTTAGGCAGTACAGAGAGGTCGGCAGCATCGGCACGCAGTGAGAACTGTGCCATATACTTTCCTGCATAATCATAGTTCAATCGACCAAAATAAGCCAACTTACGTGAATAACTTGGTTCACCACCAGAAACGTCTTTAGTCGCATCTGAAGTAGCATAAGCAAAATAGAAAAAGAGTGGATTATTCTGTAAGAAACCTAAGTTCTTATCATCGCCTTTCTTATTACCACTAACTCCAAAATTACGATTTTGACTATATGATGTACCCAACATCAAAGTGGCATTGTGCTTGCCAAATGAACGAGTATAGTTCAAAAAGTTTCCCATTGTACATATACAGAATGAGTATTAGAAGCATCTACCTGTACATAATCCTGTTTTGATGTTGATTGATAATAATAATCCCTACTTACACCGTAAGATTCATTTGATGACAGATTATAAGCCAAACGTGATGTAAACACCAAACCTTTTATGGGTTTAAAGTTCAAATAAGTAGAACCATTTATATTAAAACCTCTACCTTTAGTATATGCATAATCGCGCATAACAAAAGGATTCTTTGCAGAAGCATCGCCTAAAAATGGAGAAATGCCATAAAGATTTCCTTTACCATCACCTAACACATTAGGATGTTCTGCATAGATTGATGCCATATATAACGGAAGATCATCAACAGGATACATAGGCTTAGTCAATGGGTCTAATTGAAGTACAGACAACAACAAGCTGCCATATTCACTACCTTCAGCTACTGATTGCGACTTATAGTGTTCTATCTGATTGTTTGTTCCAATTTCCAACCAAGGTTTAATATTCCAACTAGCATTAGCCATACCGGTCAGACGTTCATATGTATCAGAATTTCCAACAATGATACCATCATTATCCAGATGTGACATTGACAAATAGAAAGAACCTTTTTCGCTACCACCGGAGAAAGTTGCATTATGACGCATCATCGTACTGTTCTCAAACGCAGCATCGGTCCAATCTGTATCAGTCAAACCATCCCAATACAAATCAAATGCGTTTTGACGAATTTTACCAGTCTCCAAATAATATTCTACATACTGGTCGGCATTCATCACCTTAGGTATGCGCCCCAAACTTTGAGATGTAAACTGAAAATCGTATGTAATCTTTCCGTGACCTTTACCTTTCTTGGTAGTAATCAAGACAACACCGTTACCAGCAGCTGCACCATAGATAGCAGCCGAAGCACCATCCTTCAGCACTTCCATAGATTCAATGTCATTAGTGTCGATACCTCCAATGTTCGATGTAACACGACCATCTACCACATACAACGGATCGCACGAACCATTAGAACTAATACCACGAATACGGACAGAAGGGCCTGAACCCGGTTTTGCCGAAGCACTCAATACAGATACACCAGCGGTCTTACCTTGCAATGCCTGTTCCGCACGTGTAATGGTACGCGCTTCCATATCTTCAGCTTTCACAGAAGATACAGCTCCTGTCAACGAACTTTTCTTCTGCACACCGTAACCAACCACCACAACTTCGTCTAAAGTCTTGGTGTCTTCTTTCATCGTAACATTCAGTGTACCTTCTTTGGCTGTTCTTTCTTCTGTGATATAGCCTATGTATGAATAGACCAGTGTAGAGCCTTTGGTCACAGTCAGTGTGTAATTACCATCAATGTCGGTCAGGCATCCATTGGTAGTGCCTTTCTCCACAACATTCACACCAATCATGGGTTCACTCAAATCGTCGATGACCTTACCTGTTACCTTTACCGTTTGGGCTTGCGCCATACAGAAAGGAAGGCAGAGCAACAGGAAGAGTACCACTGTGGCACATCTCCTCCAACATGTTTGCTTCACTAATTGCTTCATTTGATTTCAAATTAAATTTATGTTAATATTAAAGATTTTAATTTCGATAACCCGATAATAAGAATCCTTACAGTTTAATCTGCAAAGCTTCTTATCATCAGCCTGAATGTACCTGTTTTAAGTTTGTCAATAAAAATATTGATTGTATTATGCCCTGTTGTTTGTCTCAGAATCCTCTTGTAGGGAACGTTCTGATAATATCTATGAGTTCCTTATCATGGTTGTACTTCATTTCGCATTGATTGTCGAAATACATCAACGCGCCATTCTCTTTTGTAAAGGTATCCCACTGTGGCAAGCCTTCAGCATTGGGGTTGCCCGTACGTGCAAGTTGAGCCATGCACTGCTCATCTTCTCGCCCAACGCACAAGCCTCAGCACCGCCACCGGTCATGCTGGCATGACGCACCACATTGTTGAACACAAAAGGGATCTCCATGCAGTGTGTGCTGCGCAGCATACCATCCATCACGGGCGACTCCCACGCGAACATATACATATACACAGGAGCGCCTTGCTGAACAGCCTTCAGCCTTCCTTGCTCCAACGTACTGGGGCGGAATATGAAATCTGTGTCCAATAAATCTTTAGGTTGATAATCAGGATAGGCTTTGGCAAAAGCTGCAAGAAAATCATCTGCACGGTCACCATACCTTTGTCTCACCATCTTTATGGCATCTTCTTTCGAAATATTGCGCAATCCCGGCATATAGGTAGATGATGTAACTCGTGGAGAGTTGTACCCATCATTACAGGTATGTCTTTTGACATTTCGGGAGCCTGTGGGTCGAATGGCTGAGCAGGCAGCACATCACCATCCACACCGGTGCCCATCCAAATATAAAGGAAGAGAGAGCGTCCTCTTTTTCTGCTTCAGCACGAACCTTGGCTACGGCTTTGTTTCCAGCGGCAAGAATCTGCTCATAAGGAATCTTCTGCAGCTCATCAATTGTTGCAGCATTCAGTCCCAACGCTTCTACAGTGGCTTTCCCTATGCGGCGTGAGTAGGTACTCTCCATTGTGCGAAGCATGGAGCCACTCTGAACAATGGCTTTATGGAACAGACCCTTGGCTGCGGGAGTAGCCAGCAGTGTAGACACCTTTCCACCGCCGCCCGACTGACCGAAGATGGTCACATTAGACGGGTCGCCACCAAATGCCTTGATATTCTTGTTTACCCATTGCAGGGCAGCCACAAGGTCGAGCAGTCCTGCGTTGCCCGACTTGGCATATTTGTCGCCATAAGCAGAAAGGTCGAGGAAACCCAGCACATTGAGGCGGTGGTTCAATGTGACAACCACTACATCACCTTTCTTTGCCAGATTGGTCCCGTCGTATGATGCAGCTCTTGTCCTGAACCAGTAGAATACCCACCGCCATGCAACCACACCATCACCGGACGATTCTTTCCATCGGCAATGCCCGGTGTCCAGATGTTCACCCTCAAGCAATCTTCGCCAGTGTATCCGTCGTTCCAGTTGAAAGCAAACGCTATTTCATCATTCGCCCATCCTGTACGTTTCTCCTGCGGACAAGTCGGTCCATACTGACGGCAACTGCGCACGCCTTCCCACCTATCGGCAGCTACCGGTGGCATAAAGCGTTCAGCCTTTACATACGGAATACCTTTATATTTATATATTCCGTCTTCCAGATAACCCGCCACCTTTCCGGCTTCTGTCTGTACAACAGCATCGGAAGAAGAGGCAACGATTGCACCATTCACATCAGATTGTTGCTTGCACGATGTTGACTGTCCGTACGATGTCAGACACAAGCAAGCAATTACTAATAACAGTAAGAATTTGTTTTTCATACTAAAATATTCACTATATTAACCGCTGCAATATTAGACAATAAGCCAGACACAAACTATTTCATATGTTTGATATTATTGCCCGATTGTTCAAATATGCTATTCTGTATGTTCAGAAACTTATCCCAATGTTCAAAACATGCCGCACAACACCATGACATATTATATTTATTCCTATTTTCGCATCACAAACCTTTAAAAACAATATCAGCAACAATGAGACTGTCAACCTTACTTTTACTGATGTCTATCATATGTGCTTCGTGTACCAAAAAAAGACATTAAACAACCAGAAAACGAGATAACTTTACCAATCATTGCAAACAGCATTTCCAATCAACAAATCAGAGCGTTTGCAGAAGATAAGAACGGACACATCTGGATTGGGACATTCAGAGGACTGAACAAATTCACTTCGCACGAATATCACCAATACTTCTGCACCAATAATTCATCAGGTTTGCCCGACAATCAGATTCAGGATTTGCTATGCGACTCGAAAGGCAGGCTATGGTTTCTACCGTCAACGGTGTGTGTATTTATACAGATGAAGACAAGTTTCAGCGCATACCTATGAATGCCGGCAACAAAATAGGCTTAAAATTACTGGAAACAAAGGATGGAGAAATACTATTATATACAGGCTCCGACTTACATAAATATAACCCTGACAGCAACCAAATGGATTGCATCATTAAAGATATTCATTTAAAAAACACATTTTCTGCCCAACTATTTGTAGATTCCAACAACAACTTATGGTCAGCCGGTCCATTAGCTTTAATTAGTTATGATATAAAAGACATGACATTAAAAAAGAATATCCCATTGAAAGGATTTCCTACATATTTTTATTTACATTCCAATGGAGATCTTTGGCTTACAGGAAACAGGACTATTCAGATATTCAATGTCTATACATATAAATTTATAGACTTACCCACTACCATAAAACAATCTAAATTATGGAACAATAATATTGAATATATACATCCCTATGGAGACAACTATCTTTTGCTCAAAACCCCACACGATGGAATCTTCTGCTACAATTACCATGACAACAGTGTAATTCATGAGAAGGAAAAACATCTCCCTATTTCACTACCGAAAATTGATATATGGAGAATGTTCACCGATTCACAAAAAAACTTATGGATAGGGTCGTATGATCAAGGTTATGAGGTTGCTTACAATTACAAGAGGAATTTCAATAGCAACAATAATCTACAAACATATATGAAGAACAAATCCGTATTTTCTGTTGCAATGGGGAAGGATAATAGCCTATGGATGTTAACTCTCAGAGATGGATTATACAGATACGACTTTGAGCGACAGGAAATCCAAAAGATAAACCTCAACCAATTCTTAACAGAAGAAAAAAAGGAGCAAACATTAGCTAATCAGGTTTTCGTAGATACCGATAATAATATCTGGATTGTCACTCCCCATAATGAAACATGGTTATGTTCGTATGAACAGAATAAGCTACAGATAAAGAAACGATTCAATATCCCTATGGGTATGTCCATCACGCAAGATCAGGATAAAACCATCTGGATAGGTTCGGCTTCTCCCCTGGTATACTGTATCGATACCAATCTTGAAATGAAAAGCATAAACATCCTGGACTCAAACAATAAATTCACATATACATTCATTCCAGGTATCACGCCTCTGCACAACAATAAAATAATGGTATCAGCATTTGCTTTGCCTATAAAACTTATTGATAAAAACAACCATGCAATAGAAGATATACCTATCAGCCAGGAAGATTATAAAAACTGTATCCGCCGTTCAGTTATTATTCCTACCGCCATCCACGAAGACAGCCGTCATGACATTTGGATAGGAACCGTAAGCAACGGTCTGTTGCGCTATTCATCGGCAAATAAAAAACTGGAGCCTGTACCGGGCACAGCATGCACCGACATATCGGCTATTGAGGAGGATGAACAGGGAAATCTCTGGATAAGCACGCTCTACGGACTGAGCAAGTATGACCGCACCACACAGAAAATGATAAACTATTATGAAGCCGACGGCATAGGCGGCAATCAGTTCTACGACCGTGCGTCGTGCAAACTGCCGGACGGAACACTGGTGTTTGGCGGCACGCACGGGATTACATTCTTCAACCCGATAGACATACAGAGCAGACAGAATGTGCCACTGATGTTTGAGTCGCTGAAGGTACACAACCAGCTGATACATCCCGGAGCGGGACAATGCATAGAGAAACATCTGTCGCAAAACCCGGAGATACGTCTGAGGCACGATCAGAATGGTTTCAGCATCTCGTTCACGGCACTGGACTATTCGGAGTTCGAGCGCATCAGATACCACTACACGCTGGAGGGTTTCGACAAGTACTGGATTGATGCCTACAACAACCGTGAGGCATACTACGCCAATCTGCCACTGGGAAATATTTGTTCAAGGTGAAAGCCACCAATCATGACCAGAGTGTGGTGATGGGCGAGAATGCCATTACCGTCATCATAGAGCCCGCGCATGGGCCACATGGTGGGCATATCTTATATATATGGTGGTAGCGACAGTCATCATCGGGCTGCTCGTCAGGGCGAGGATGCGCATACAGGCCGAGAAGATGGCTCTGAAACGCGCCGAGTATGAGAAGGAGCAGGAGCAACGTATCAACAGGATGAACATGAGTTTCTTTGCCAACATATCGCACGAGTTCCGCACACCGCTCACCATGATAGCAGGACCTGTGACACAGTTGTGCGACAGCAACGAGATTACGGGACAAAACAAGAGCCTGCTGCACATCGTGCAACGGAGCGTGGACCGTATGCTGCGGCTGGTGAACCAGATGATGGACTTCAATAAATTGGAGAACGACACGCTGAAACTGAAGGTGAAGCATGCGGACATCATCTCCCTGCTGCAGAAGCAGACGGATATATTCAGAGTGAACGCACAGAGCAAAAACATCACATTGACAACCTGCGGACTGGAGGATTCGTTCCTGACGTGGCTCGACACCGACAAGGTGGACAAGATATTCAACAACCTGATGTCGAATGCCTTGAAATATACTCCACGTGGGGGAAGCATCCGCATAGACTTTGATCTGATCACCCGGACGCAGGCCGGACTTTGCTTCACGCTGACAAACCACGACCGCGACTCACAATACATCAAGATATCGGTATCGAACACCGGAAGCAGCATCCCGGAAGACAAACTGGAGAAGATATTCGAACGGTACTACCAGCTATCGAATCCACAAGAGGTACATATAACTGGGGAACAGGCATCGGCTCTACTATGCACGCAATCTGGTCAGAATGCATCACGGACACCTCAAGGCCGAGAACCTTCCCGACAACGAAGGTGTGATATTCACTTTCATACTGCCCGTAAACGATGTGTCTTATTCTGTGGAAGAACAGCAGAGCGACACTTTGGACCAGCAGAGTGCTTTCCCGCTGCCAATGCCGCTGGTACAAGAGAAAACGGTCGAGATTGCCGAAGACAACAATCTCAAGACCATATTTGTGGTGGACGATGACACCGAAGTGGCACACTACCTGAGTACGCTGCTTTCAGCACAATATCGTGTAGTATGCCGGTTCGATGCCGACAATGCGCTCACCACCATCCGTGAAGAAGCTCCAGACTTGATTCTGAGCGACGTGGTGATGCCCAACAAAGATGGCTACCAGCTGTGCAAGGAGATTAAAGATGATCTGCAGTTGTGCCATATACCCGTCATACTGGTGACAGCCAAAGCAACTGTCGACAATCAGGTGCAGGGCCTCAACATCGGAGCCGATGCCTATGTCACGAAGCCATTCGACCCCAACTATCTGTTCGCGCTCATCAGCTCGCAACTGAAGAACAGGGATAAGGTGAGAAATCTGCTGGGCAAGGCCACACAGACCGACAACATCGAAGAGAACATGCTGTCTCCGCAAGACAACGCTTTCATGACGGAGTTGTACCAGCTCATGGAGAAGGAATTATCGAACCCCGAACTCGACATCAGCCATATGATAGAGCTGATGCACATTTCGCGCACCAAGTTCTACTACAAGGTGAAAGGTCTGACGGGCGAGAATCCGAGCGTGTTCTTCAAGACCTACAAGCTGAACCGTGCAGCCGAACTGATTATAGAAGGGAAATACACCTTTGCCGAGATTGCGACATGACAGGATTTGCCACTCCGTCGCACTTCTCGAAAAGCTTCAAGAAACAGTTCGGAGTGACGCCAAGCAGCTATAAAACGGTTGCGAAAGGAAATTGAGACATGGAGCCGGGTTCGTCCTATAGGGTACTCCTTCAGCCATCATATTGAAATTTTGTCGAAAGGAAAGACTTTGTGACCTTTGGACAAGATTTTATTTTTATCGGCAATCAATACAGAGTAGAAGTTGCAGGAGAAGAAATGTTTGTTGATTTGCTGTTCTTCAATCGAGAAC